>Ga0315277_10000267_pt1 | contig 88095 bp, 83 predicted proteins | sample YL17G05_15_MG_FD_203695 | JGI IMG/M metagenome (GOLD analysis project Ga0315277, IMG submission 203695) | Sediment microbial communities from Yellowstone Lake, YNP, Wyoming, USA - YL17G05_15 | ecosystem: Environmental > Aquatic > Freshwater > Lake > Sediment | place: USA: Wyoming | collected...
AACGACAAATCGCTTCGCCCCGACAGCAGCGTCTGCAAAACCACGCCCACGGCGCCGAGTTCGAGACTGGCGATTGTGGCGAGTGCGGTGGCCAGCCACAAACGCAGCCCACGAGTTCGACGGCCCGCGATCGCCCGATAGATTAGCAACCCCGCAAAACAAGGCCAGACGCCCAAATTGAAGATGTTGGTTCCAAGCGCGAGGATGCCACCGTCGAGAAAGAAAAGGCACTGCACGACAAGAACCGACGCAATGACGAGAAACGCGGCGTAAGGGCCGAGAAGGATGGCAAGCAACATACCGCCGCCGAGATGGCCGCTCGAGCCGGTCCCGGGGATCGAAAAGTTGATCATCTGCGCGGCAAAGACAAAAGCGCCGAGCACGCCCATCAGTGGCACGCGGCGTTCATCCGCTTGTTGCTCCAAACGGCGGGCGCTGTGGATCAGTAAACCGCCCGAGACGGCAAGAAAGGCACCGCCGACAGTTGGCGATAGAAGCGCATCGGCCATGTGCATTGTTGTCAGTCTCCAGCAACATCGAGTGTTCGCGTTCTTGGAACGCCTTCCCGCGCCGCACAACGGTAACACTAATCATAAAATCGTAGCACTGACGGTCAAGCCCTAATTCAGCCGAACAGACTCGCAGGCGGCATCTCGGTCGCAGATGGAGGAATCCGTGAGCAAAATTGAAGAAAGGTCATTTCCCGGCTTCTTGCTTTCCTAATTGATGCGGTTTGCCGTGATTGGGTTGGGCGAAATCGGCGAAAAGCGCTTGACAGGAAAGCGAGTGACAATAGATTTGGTTTTTGGCGTTCGGAAATGGGGATGCAGCGGGAAAAACACCTTTTTCCGGTCGGTTTCTGCGGGGTGACGTAGCCAAGTGGCTAAGGCGGTGGTCTGCAAAACCACTATTCGGCGGTTCGAATCCGCCCGTCACCTCCATTTCGATTCTTAGCCTACCTGTGGCGATTAGCCGTCAGCCATCAGCAGTTCGAAAAGAGATTTGCGGCTTTCATCGAGAAGCAAAAGCAGCGACAAGATTGCCGGCGTTTCCATCATGATGCCCCAGACGAGGTGCGCCGCAAAGTCGGTCATGCTTTTTCAACGAGGACTTTGATTTTGGCTTCGACTTGGGGATGGACTCTGACGTGCACGGTGTACAGACCGAGGCGCTTGATCGGTTCGTCGAGAACAACCTTGCGCTTGTCGAAATCGTAGCCGGCATCGCGCAGTCGGTCGGCAATATCGGTCGCCGTGACGGAACCGAACAGGCGGTCGTTCTCGCCGGCCTTGAGTGTGACGCGAATCGGAAGTTTTGCCAGCTGAGCGGCGAGTTGCTCGGCCTCTCGTTGCTCGCGCAAGGCCGAGCGCGCTTCTTGTTCCTTGCTGCGCGAAACGACGGCCAGATTCTTGTCGGTCGCTTCAAAGGCCAACTGGCGCGGCAGCAAATAGTTGCGGAAGTAGCCGGGCGAAACCTCGACAACGTTGCCCTTTTCGCCCAAGCCCGGCACCGGCTTTGAAAGGATGGCTTTCATAACTGCCCCACTCCTTTCCGTCGGTTGGGATCGCACCCGGTGTGTCGCAGGATAAACATCTTGCCCATGCTCCCTCACGGGCAAGATGCCCGTGCCGCCCTATTCGGCCTTAAACGGCAACAGCGCGATGGTGCGGGCGCGTATGATTGCCCGTGTCAGCATCCGCTGGTGTTTGGCACAGCAACCGGTGACGCGGCGAGGTAGTATCTTGCCGCGATCGCTGACGAAGCGTCCCAAACGCCGCGCGTCTTTGTAGTCAATATATTCGGCCTTGGAGACACAGAAGCGGCAAACTTTGCGGCGGTGGAAGCGACGAACCGGACGTTTGCGCGCTGCCCTGTCTCCGCTCTCAGCCCGTTCGGCAACCGGTTCACCTTCCGGCGCGACCCTGTCGTTGGACTCGATGGTCATCGTTCAGGTTCCATCCTTTCAAAAGGGAAGATCGTCATTGGTTGTCGGTTCTTCGGGACCCGCCGGCGCAGATTCGGCATTGACGTCTTGCTCAGGGACTCCTTCGTTGTAAGGCTGATCGGCTTCAGCGGGTTCAGCCACGCGGGCCTTCTCTTCGGGTCGCGCGGGTTGAGCAGCTGGTGCAGCCACGCCTTCAGCGGCTTTCGCGTCGAGAAACTGGATGTTCATGGCACGAATAACCGGGCGCGAGCGCTTGACGCCATCCTTACCTTCCCATTGGTCCATCCGCAGTTTTCCCTCCACGAAAACCCGTCTGCCCTTCTTGAGATACTGGCCACAGGTTTCGGCCAGCTTCTGAAACGTATCGATGCGGATGAAAAGAACCTCCTCGCGCAATTCCTGATTGCGATCGCGGAATCGCTCGTTGACCGCAATATCAAACGTCGTCACCGGCATTCCCGACGGCAGGTAGCGCACCTCGGGGTCCCGCGTCAGATTGCCAATCAAGAAAATCCGGTTCAGCATGGGAATCTCCTTCCCGCCGACGGACGCCTGTTATTGCACAGGAGCAGGCGCGCCCTCGGCTGTTGCGATAGGCGGTTCGACGGCTGGCTGTGCCGGCGGAACGACTTCTTTCGGGGCCGGCAGTTCCGGCCCGGGCCGTTCGTCGCGTTGTTCTCTTGGGCCGCGCGGTCCCATCCCCTCTTCGCCCTCCTCTTCTTCCTCTTCCGTCGGCAGCCGTGGCGGTTCTTTGAGGGTGGGCAACCGCACGACAAGTTGGCGCAAAATGGCTTCGGTTGTGCTTGCCCGTTTGGACAGCTCGGACAAACGAGATTGTCCCTGATCGAACGTGAAGTAGTAGATGATGTAGATACCTTCCCGATGTTTGCGGATGGGGTAAACCATACGTTTCCGTCCCCATACGTCAACAGCGGTGACTTGGGCGCCCAGGCCCGTGATCCAGGTCTTGATTAGTTCTGTTTGCTCTTGGACCTGCTCATCGCTGAGCGTCGGCGCCAGAACAACGGCACACTCATACTGCGGCATGTATTGGGTGGACCTCCCTTTGGGCAAAATGGCTCCACCTCGCCCGCGGTTGGGCCGATGGAGCAGGGAATACGCCGAACCGGCTCGAGAAAGACTTTCTCTGATCTGCGTCCGGGACAGCAAGCAGGAAAATAGGGAACGCGGGGATGTTTTGTAAAGCGGAAAATCTAGGGCCTTGACGGAATCTCCTCCAGTCGCTCGCGGTGGATTTGATAGGCAACCAGATCGGCGCCCGCGGTGATATCCACGGAATCGAGCACCTCGCGATGGATTTCTTCAAAGCAGCCGGGAAGCGCGCGGACGAATGGCAACCAATGCGGATAGCCGATTAGATAGGTTGCACCGGACTCCTTGATTTGCCGCAGATACCACACGGGAGAAGTCTCAAGCGTCGGGATGATGGTGTTCACACGATGGATCATCTTCGGAGTGACTAGGCCAAAAAGGTCCACGATGCGCCGCCCGGAGATCGCGCCCAGAGCGCCAATATCGTGCGTGGCAATCACGGCGTCGGGGGGCGTATTCGCCTTCACCCACTCGGCCATGGCGACATGTTGATGGTTGATACTATAAACGTTGCGGCCATGAAGGGTTGCCCAACGTCCCAGCCCCGGCGCAGCCGAAAGAACAACTGCCAGCGAGATGGCGATCCACAAGGCTGTCTCGGCCCATTGCCGCTTTGCCGACAATTGCTTCTTGAACGGCGGCTCGCCCCCGGTTGTCTGCCCATCGGGCACAGGCATGGTCGTTCCGTTCTCGCGGCCTTCGAGGCTCCAGCGGCTCATCAAGGAGACAAGCATTTGCATCAGCGCCCACAATCCCACGACAGCCAAAATGGCATGAAAGGACGTCATGGGAATCATGTAACGCAGATAGTGTCGTGTCATCGGCAGTATCGTACGCGCGGCCGCGGGATAGGAAATCGCCCAGAGTACCGACAGTTGCGCCAATGCCAGAAGATAAGGAGACGGCTGTTTGTCCGAAGGGTTTTGCCTGGCGGGCCAGAACGTCCAGCGAATCGTAGCCAACACGCCCAAGGGCATCAACCAATAGATCCATGGATGGTCGCGGACGAAGAGCCAGCGAGCGTAGTAGGAATAGAAACCCGTCGGAAAAATGCGGGAGGCCAGACCCCGGAAGTTGGCGCGAAAAGTGTTCGGCAACAACGAACCCGACGACCACAGACAGAATAGATGCCAAGGCAGGACGATTAACAGATAAACCGCGATCATCCGATAGGGAACGAGGCGGATGATCTCTCGAATTGGCGTGTCGCGGCGGCACGACCGGGCGATCCGCAAAAAAACCGCCCAGCAAAAGAGCAAATGGGCTTCGGGACGCGCCAAACTCGCCAGGCCAAAAAGTGCGGGAGTCGCCAAAGCACGCCAATCGGCCACACCAAGCGATTTCTTGGAAGACTCTGAATCGCTGGGCCCATTCACATGGCCGCCAGCGTTCGCTGGAACGACGGAAGGCAAAACGGATGAGCGTCTGGCCTCGTCGGCGGCAAAAGAGGCCGCGGCGGCCATGGCGAGCATTCCAGCGAGAGGAATCTCCATGCCGGAAAGTGCGGCCCAGACAACGCGGACGTTTACCAGAACAACTAGCGCTGCGAGAATGGCAGGCCCGACTGCGTCGAACATTCTTCGAGCCGCCAAATAAGTGCATAGGCCCCAAAGCAAGTAGAAAAGAACGCCGAGATAGACCGCGGTGATCACAAATCCGCCTGAAGCCAGCGAAACACCAGCCAAAACGATGACCCACAAAGGTGAGGTCGAGCCGGCGGTTGGCTCACCCGGATTGAAAGCAAAACAACCGCTTTGGGCGAGATTCTGCGCGAACCGCACGTGAATCCACGCATCATCCAACGGAAATCCGGGCGCTTCGGCCACACGCGCACTTTTCGCCCCAAAACAAGCGACGATCAGCGCGCCGATCGCTACAATCGCAATGGCCCAAGATGTTTCTGCCCGCCGCATGGAAAAGAACCTATCTACGCTTTTCGTATGATGTCGAGGGCAATTGGCCAGACCGAGCGTCAGTAGTCCGGCAAAGGAGTCCCACTCATGGCTTGGCGGTTCTTAGCAACTGGAGTGCGAGCGGATCTTCAGGATCGAGTTCGAGGGCGCGTTCGAGGAATCGAACGCCTTGTTCCTTCTCACCTCGTTTGAAGGACACCTCGGCGGCGATCCGGAAAAACGCGGCCGCGGTGTTCGATTCGAATTGGCAGCCCTTCACCAGGAAAGGATAAGCACGGTCGGGATCGCGTATCACGAACAGGAAAACGTAGGCGGCTTCCATGAGATAGTGGTGGTTGGTTTCGCCCTGCCGCTCGATCTCTGCCCACTCCGACGTAGCCTCGGGACGGTTCAACTTTTCAAGGGCGGCTGCACGGAGCGCGCGGAAGTAGGGAACGAGGCCTTCGGGTCGGGGCGCCGCAAGAGCCGCCGCCGCCTGGTTGGCCGCCTCTTCATAGCGCCCGTTTGCCGCCGCCACTTCGGCGCGAAAGCCCAACAACAAATGCGGCGGAGAGTCGGGAAACATTTCGGGGAACTTCACAAGCAATGCTTCGGCCTCGCGTGCCTTGCCGACGTAAACCAGCAAGTGGATTTTGGTCAGCCACAGACTGGGCTGGTCGGGCTGCACCTCGAGCAGGACATCAATCTTGGCGGCCGCTTGTTGGAAATCGCGACGGTCCATCGCTTTCATTACCGGCTCCGTAAACTGTCGCTGAAACAACAGCGGATCATAGCGGGCGAGCTGGCGACACACCTCGCGCATTTCGGCGATGTTGGGCGGGCGGTCTTGCTGAAGCACCAGGAACAGACGATAGAGCGAACGCGAGAAACACGGCGAATAGCGCACGGCCAACCGATAGTAGAATTTTGCCCTGTCGCGATCTTGCTCTGACCCAAACAGGCGGAAAAGATGTTCGTGCGCCATACCGAGATAGTGAAAGACTTCGTGATAGCGAACCTCGGCCTGACACCGATCAAGCCACTCGATGGCCTGGCGCAGCCGAAGGTCGGCGTCTTTGCGGAGGGCCGCGATGATCATCTTGCTCGTAGGATCATCCGAAAAGGGCATTTTCTCGGCTTCGAGAATGTCGAGAACCCCCAACAATGTCGCCACTTCGCCCAACCGAAATGTGATTTGACAATCCAGGGGCGCCATTCTGTGGCCTGTTCGCAAAATCGTATAGGCCTTGCCCAGAACATAGCGGCGCTCGCGGTCGCTCATTTCATTATAGCGATCGCCGTAGTAGATGCGATAACTCGTCCCCAGCGACTCATACATGGAGGTATGCAGAAGCAAGCAGAACCAAGCGGCGGCGCCGATGGCTGCGGGCACAATGAAAACCATAGCCAATGTCGGGACGGCTGGAACCATCCGCGGTTTCGACTGATGTCCCGGCGGCTCGGTCAGTTGCGGCGGCGAGTCTTTCTCGCCCCGTTCGATCTGTCCGCAGCCGGCCCAAATGGCCAGAAGGAAAATGGCGGTCGCAGCCGTCGAGACCACATGGATCGGAAAGTCGGCGAGAGCGTGAACCATCACGCCTGCGACGCCCATCAATGGCGCCGTCATTTCGAGTCGCAGCGAATGGTCGCGAATGGCCAACCAGCTTTTCCATCCACGCCGCAACGCAACATAAAGGCCCGCAAGAACGATCAGCAAACCCGGCAGACCCAGCTCAATCAGCAATTGCAGCCAATCGTCATGCGTCTGAACCGTGCGATTGGGACTGGGCGAAAGAACCGTGTCGGGGTGTGTGGCAAAGTAGGTGGCCTGGGCCGGCGGAAAAACGTATTGAAAGCTGCCCAGACCGTGTCCGCGCAGGAGCGGAAAGCCGGCAATGAGCGAACCCGAGCACACGGCGATCCGCAGCCGCGTTTCGGTCAAGAGATGGCCGGGCGTGAAATGGGTGAAGCGAATCAGAAGCGGCGACTCGGGCGAATAGAACGGATTGCGCGAGGAGGGAATCGCCTGGAGCGTCAGGATGATCAAAATGATTAGGACAACGCCCAGAATCGGCTTGAGATCCCACCGCCTTCCCGTGAGGCGGATGAGCCACACGAGATGGCACGGTGTCAGACCCGCGAGAACAAGCCAGACGCCGCGCGTTTGACTGGCTGCGATGACGTAAAAAAGCAGAACGAACAGAAGCGCCCAACCGATCTTGCGTTTCCATGGCGCGGGCTGGAACAGTCGGCTTAAGAGAATGAACCATGAGAAGGTGAGCAAACCGGCGACACCGATGTTGTGGCCGATCAGCGAGCCCATGCGCAATCGAAGCAACGTCGGATCGCTCCGCGCCGCCTCGTCAATGTCCACAAATAATAGTCCCGTGATCCAGCGACGGCGGTCAACGTCCTGAAGAAATGCAAAAAATGCAACAATGCCGCCCGCCAGGAGAACCCCGTTGAACCAACGGCGAACCCACCATTGGTTCTTGGGCATTTGATAGACGACGATGAACCAGATCAGGCCAACGGCCATGAGCCCATAGGTTATCAGGCTGTAATATAAGGTCGGCGTGTAGAGCAGCGAAACTGCACCCCACGCAAGCAGAGCGGCGATCGGCCCGTAGAGTTTCCAATCGAAAACACTCTCGGTCGGAATCGTGGCCGACCAGGTTTGTCGGACCTGCCGGACATACCAACAGAGAAACAGAAGCGTAACGAGAACGGCAAAGGCGCCCTCTTTGAGTGGCAATGGGGAATAGCCGTAGTTGAGGAATGTGTCGAGCTGGGTCGCATAGAAACCATACCACCAGGCATTCGTGCGATTGCGAAGCGCTTGGATCATCCAGTCAGGCAATCGAAGTGGATAGAGGCAAGGAATCAGGACAAGGATGAACAGAACCAGCAGACGACAGGCGCGACCCCAGAAGTCGGCTAAATGTCGTGGGACCGGTTGGCGCCCTGTCCCACCGGCTCCGAGCCCGTTCTCGACAACGTTCTGTTGCGCCACCTTCGCAGTTGGCTCAGGGTGAACGGGGCTACGTGCCGGGTATGACTTCGCCGGCTCTTGTCTCGCGTTGGCCTGATTCTTTGCCACTTTCCGCATCTTTCATCTTCAAATAGAAAGCGATCTCGTTCGCAAGGACAGGGGTGACCCGCCGTCGGCCTGCGCGAATCTCCTCGAGCAAAGTCGTGGGAGCCACAAACTCGCAGGTCGCAATTTCTTGCGGGTTGAGCCGAGGCGGCTGGTCAGTTGTAAGCATGTAGAGATTTGTGAACTCCCAACTCGTTTGCTCCGACGCCGCCGTCCGGCGCAAGAATCTAATCTCACCCGTCAGACCGAGTTCCTCTTGGAGTTCACGCTGCGCCGCTTGCTCATAGGTCTCACCCGGAGCAACGTGGCCGCCAACTGAGACATCCCAATAGAGCGGATACTCGTCTTTCGAGGCCGAGCGCAGCTGGATCAGAACATCGCCCGCGCTGTTGAACACCAACACATGCGCCGACCGATGGCGAAGATGTCGCGCATGTACGATCTTTCGCCGTTCGGTTCCCACCGGCGCATCATTCTCGTCCACGACAGGAAAAAGTTCGTCGCACTCTTCGGGCGCCACTGCCTTCCACATATTCTGCAGACATTGCCAAACACTCGCATACAACAGACGCAGACAATCACAGCCGATGCGCGCTGTCAAAACGGAAAAGTGAAGCAACCACAGATTGCAGGGCACAGCCTCTGGTCGCAACCCAAACAAGGGATCGGGGATCGGGGGACAGGGAAACGGGCACTTTAAGAAATTAAAAGTGTGAACTCAGAACCATTGGTGAGATCATCATTGACCAATGCCGGTCGGTCGGCGCAAACTTAAGCGGCGATTCTGGTCCGGCATGGACAACACCCACAATGCGCATCCGACATCCGCTTACGACGGATCGGTGAACGGGAGGTTCGTGGAAATGAAATTGGCAGAGAAGATCCAATCCATCTTTCCTGAAGAACAACAGATACCCACAGAATTCCGGCTGAAGGCACCCGTTGAGCAGAAGGAATACCTGATCAACGGTGAATTGCGCCAATGGGAGGGTCCGATGCAGGAGGCGCTATCGCCGGTTTGCGTGAAGACATCGTCGAGCGTTTCGCAGAAGCCCATTGGCAGTTTTCCACTCTTCACCGCGAAAGAATCGCTGGAGGCATTGGAGGCTGCCGCCGTCGCCTACAACAGCGGCCGCGGGCGTTGGCCGACAATGTCCGTCGCCGAGAGAATTGAACACATTCAGCAATTCGCCCAACGCATGAAAAGCAAGAAGCCCGACGTCGTCAATCTCCTGATGTGGGAAATCGGCAAATCGTATCAGGACTCCGAAAAGGAATTTGACCGGACCGTTGAGTATATCACCGACACGATTGATGCGATGAAGGATTTGGATCGCGTGTGCTCACGATTCACGATCCACCAGGGAATCATCGGCCAGATTCGCCGCGCTCCGCTGGGTGTGGCGCTTTGCATGGGGCCATCGAACTATCCCTTGAACGAAACGTTCACCACTCTGATCCCCGCTTTGATCATGGGCAACACCGTTGTGTTGAAACTGCCGCGTCCGGGTGTGCTGCTCCAGTATCCTCTGCTGGAAGCCTTCCGAGATTTCTTTCCCAAGGGGGTGGTCAACACCGTCTATGGCGAAGGCCGAACGGTCGCGCCGCCGTTGATGTCGTCGGGACGAATTGACGTTCTGGCTTTCATCGGCTCAGCCGGCGCCGCGGATGCTTTGAAAAAGCAGCATCCCAAGCCCCATCGCCTGCGCTGCGTTCTCGGATTGGAGGCCAAAAACCCGGCGATCATTCTGCGCGACGCGGATCTCGATCTGGCTATCAAGGAGTGTATTCTTGGAACGCTGTCCTACAACGGCCAGCGATGCACCGCGTTGAAGATACTGTTCGTCCATTCTGCGATTGTTGAGGCGTTCTTGGAGCGATTTGCCGATGCGATCGGTAGTCTGAAATGCGGCATGCCGTGGGAAAAGGATGTTACTGTTACACCGCTGCCGGCAGTGGATCAAGTGAACCGTCTGCTCGCGCAGATCGAGGACGCCAAGACCAATGGGGCGCAAATCGTGAACGAGGCCGGCGGCACTGCGAATCAGACATTTCTCTATCCCGCCGCGGTGTATCCCGTGAATTCCACAATGAGGCTCTATCGAGAAGAACAATGGGGGCCGGTAATTCCCGTCCTTCCGTTCGATCATGTCGAAACGCCCATTCAATATCTTCTGGCGTCGAACTACGGACAACAGGTGAGCATATTTGGATGCGATGCGGATCCGATTGCCGAACTCATTGATCCCTTGGTCAACCAGGTGTGCCGCGTGAACATCAACAGCCAGTGCCAGCGCGGACCGGATATTTTTCCATTTACTGGGAGAAAGGATTCGGCCGAAGGGACACTGTCGGTTTCGGATGCCTTGCGCGTCTTTTCCATCCGAACGCTGGTCGCAGCGAAAGGAACCGATCTCAACAAGGGCATTATCACACGGATTGTGCGAGAGCGAAAGTCGAACTTCTTGTCCACGGACTTCATTCTTTGAGTCGCAGGCGCATTGAGGCGCAATTCGGCAAGTCCACTGCACGGACCTCCATCCACTATGTTATTGTTTTTTCCGTAGCCTAGCGCTTTGTAGGCGTTCGTTGCTGTACAGCAGAATCTTTGAACGCCCACGAGGGGCTAAGCTATTAAGGCAGCCTTTGGCCGCAGCCAAAAGAAGGGGCCGCGGATCAGGGGTCAGGGGCCGGCAATCAATGACGATAATATTCTTTCTTTACCGATCCCTGACTCCCCCGAACCCTTGAACAAGACCTACGCAAAACGCACACATGTCACGACGAAAGAGTATAATCGTAACGATAACAAGCTGTCGTTAGCATGGCCCAAAGGGCCTATCCTGCGGTCGGCGGCGCACCACCTGACTCACCCGGTATAGTAGGAACGGGCGTAGGCGTCCGATTGCCGGCCAGCTTGGCCAGTCGGGCGATCATCGGCTCGGCGCTTCCATAGATGGGGATGTCGGTCTCGCATTTCAGGGCGGGCACAAGAGGCAAGAGCGAAATCTGGGCGAGGACGATCACGTCACATTGGCCGGTCAATTCGCGCACGGACCGGACCACAAGACGATTGTGCATTTCCCAATCACCCAGCCCCAGCTGCTCGTCTGCTTCCGGAACGTGCTTCGCCAGCACCTGCACCGGCCGGCCTTGCCGCTGGGCAATCTCGCGAAGCAGATCGGCCACGGCCTCGATCGCTTGGTCCACACTGCCCAGAACACAGATGCGCTGGCCTTCGGCCAGAGCGCACTCGCACATCGGTTCGTTGAAGCGCAGAATCGGTATGGAAACAAACTTCTGGCAGGTCGGGATCGCCGGTTCGAGAATCGCCGTGGTGTTCAGGATGACATGGGCTTTCATCTGCTCGGCCCATGCGAAATGCTGGATGAGCCGCGAGAAGATGCGAGGCGTCAACCCGTTTCGCGCCGCCTCGTAGAAGATCGTTTCGTCGAGAATGTTGAACTTATAGACGTGAGGCAAGTGAAGGCTGAACTCGCGATTGATCAGATCGGCTGTCTGCAACCGCGCGTGAATCAAAGCGACTGTGAAAGGCATTTGTCTATTCTCCTGGCCCCCTTCGCTTCATTTTTTCGCCCAGATGGCTGCCGTGGTCCAATCAGAGAAAGGGATAAACGAGACCACCAACACGACCCTTTGGGCTAAGAACTCTCGGATTCGTATGCCTGATCCTGTTGCAGGCTACTGGATATAACGGCCAAACCTAGGAACCGCCCTATTGCTGTTGAACGCTGCTGCTTTTTGCAATCGAAATCTTGAGGGAAAACGACCCGTCAGAGTTGCGAGAAAGCTCTGCCCCCAGCGCTGAAGCGGCGCAGCATTTGTTCGCACTGTCCTCGACACTCATGCGACCGCAGTGCGAAATGATTCCAAAAGAGAAATGAAGAACCTCGCAAGCGAAACTTTCAAAATCGCCAAAGCTAGCGGCTTTTCGGTTGAAATCGGGCAATCAAGACCGTAAGTCTTCCAGTCAGAAGATTCTGTAGAGAAGCCGGGGCGGGCCAGGCGGATGCGGGGCGCCGGTGGGATAGAGAAGTCGAGCAATGGCAGGCAAACCGAGAGAAAGGATTGTTTCCGTTGACGGGCGGCGTTATGATCGCCGGCCGATTCGCACCCGCTGTCTCACGGCGGCAGATGACATTGTGAAGGTCGTCGAAGAATATAGCCGCCCCCATCGTCGGCCCGGCGATTGGCTTGTCGTTAGCTCCAAAGTAGTTTCGATCAGTCAGGGTCGTGCCATTCCCGAAAGCCAGGTTCGCGTGGGTTGGCTGGCGCGGCTGCTTTGGCGCGGCGTGCGCAAGGTCCCTTATGGTGTGGGATTGCGGCGACCGAGCTCGATGCAATGTGCGATCAATGAGTGCGGCGCTCTCCGTATTTTGTGCGCGTGCATTATCGGTTTTCTCGGAAAATTAGTTGGACGGCGGGGCGATTTCTATCGCATCGCCGGCATGCAGGCGGCAACGATTGATGCCGCGGGCACGAGTCCGCTCCAGCCCGATTGCGTTGTCCTCGGGCCGAAAGACCCGGAGAAGGTCGTCGAGGCAATTCGCTGTGCGACAGGCTGCGAGGCGGCGGTGATGGACATCAACGATATCGGCGGTTCATGGGTCTTGGGCGCAACCGACGGTATTGATCGCCCATTGCTCGAAAACGTTATGCGGGATAATCCCTGTGGCCAAAAAGACGAACAAACGCCCGTCGCGATCGTCCGGCGCATCGAAGGGGACGGCAAGGAACGCGGCGCCTGATCGGGAATACGGTGGCGCACGCGTTCCAGGCCCCTCTCCGGCGATGGCGATACCGGCCGCGGAAGGTTATTCTTCCCGCCAGGAACGCATTGTTGATGCGCTCTATCGCGTTAACAACCTAATGGCCCAGATCACCGATCTCAAGCAGTTGCTCCGCCTGATCATGGAAGAAGGCAAGAATGTCATCGGTGCCGAGGCATCTTCGCTCATTCTGTATGACGAGAAGAGCGACGATCTCCACTTCGAGGTCGCTTTGGGCGACAAGGGCGAACAGGTCAAAGTCATTCGCCTGAAAATGGGCCAGGGAATCGCAGGCACCTGCGCCAACGAACGACGGACTCTTGTTGTCAACGACGTGGCCCAGGACCAGCGCCACTTCAAACAGGCCGACAAAGTGAGCCAGTTTCAAACCCGCAACATTCTGGCCACACCGATGATTCGCAAGGATCGGCTGATCGGTGTCCTCGAGGTCCTCAATAAATTCTCTCATGAGTCATTCAACGATGACGACGTCAAGGTGCTCGAATTCTTCGCCGATCACGCGGCCATCGCGATCGAGAACGCCCTGTTGGTCGAGGCCAACGTGCGCGCCGAGCGGCTCGCGGCTCTGGGCCAGGCTGTGGCCAGTATCTCGCACTACATCAAGAACATCCTGGCCGGCATCAAAGGCAGCGCGAGCCTGATTGACGTCGCTATGGCCACCGACAATCGCGGCCTGTTGAACGAAGCATGGCCCATTCTCCAGCGCAGTAACGCCAAGATTTTCTCGCTGGTGCAGGACATGTTGACCTACTCCAAGGAGCGCGAACCCGAGCGGACGCGGGCCAATCTCAACAGTCTGGCGGAAGATGTCTGTCGAATGGTTCAGGCCGGCGCGGCGGGAAGCGGCGTCGCGGTCGAAGCCCAACTGGCACCCGACATGCCCGATTCGATGTTCGATGCAAACCGCCTCCACGATGCGGTTCTGAATATCGTTTCTAACGCAGTTGATGCCACGCGCGGACAGCCGGAAGCGCGCGTGCTGGTTCCAACGACATTCGATCCTTCGGCCAAACGCATCTCGATCGCCATCCGGGACAATGGACCGGGGATTCCCGAAGCCATCCAGAAGAGAATCTTCGAGCCGTTCTTCAGCACGAAGGGATCGAAAGGAACGGGACTGGGACTGGCCGTGGCCCATAAGGTCATTCGCGAGCACGGCGGCGAACTCCTGCTCGAATCGCAGGAAGGCCAGGGCGCACGTTTTACGATCTGGTTGCCTTATATCGAACCGAAAGACGAAGAAGAACCAGAAGAGAGAGCGTGAATGACGAACGTCATATGTGGTGGAAAACCAGAAACGGCAACCAACAAGCGCCGCGTGTGCGTGCTGTGCGGTGGACGATCGGGAGAACACGAAATCTCGCTTCTGTCCGCGCGCGCGATTATCGAGGCATTGGATCGTGCGAGAAATGAGGTAATTGTTGTTGGCATCGGCAAAGACGGCCAGTGGCATCTTCAGCCTGATCCCGACTACTTGCAGAAACAGAGCGATCCGCGCACCATCCATCTCGATCCATCGGGACCCCGCGTCGTTCTGTCGGCCGATCCCGAAATGCACGGCCTGCTGATTCTCGACGACAACGCGACCGCCTGCTCATTGCTTCCGCTCGATCTGGTCTTTCCCGTTCTCCATGGCCCTTACGGTGAGGACGGAACAGTTCAGGGATTGCTCGAACTGTCGCGAATCGCTTACATCGGTGCGGGCGTGCTGGGCTCGGCCGTCGGCATGGACAAAGACGCGATGAAACGGTTATTGCGCGACGCGGGAATTCCGATTCCGGATTTCCTGGTCGTGTATCAACGCAAATGGTCGCGTGAGGCCCAAAAGTGTCAAGATGCCGTCTGGGAACGTTTCGCTCCGCCGGTGTTTGTCAAACCCGCCAACCTTGGATCGTCGCTGGGCATTTCGAAAGTTAAAACCAAGAGCGATCTGCCACGAGCGATGGAGACGGCCTTCCAGTACGACACGAAGGTTTTGGTTGAGGAAGGCATCGAGGGTCGCGAAATCGAATGTTCCGTTCTCGGTAACGACGAACCGGTCGCGTCGGCGCCGGGCGAGATCGTTCCCCGCCACGAGTTCTATTCCTACGAAGCGAAGTATCTCGACGAGCAAGGCGCGGCGTTGGAAATCCCGGCCAAACTCTCTGAAGAAATGACCGAGCAAGTCCGCCAACTGGCGGTCGCCGCCTATCGAACGTTGTGTTGTGAGGGAATGGGACGCGTGGATTTCTTTCTCACGCGCGACGGACGACTGCTGGTCGGCGAGATCAACACGATCCCCGGTTTTACCAAGATCAGCATGTATCCCAAACTCTGGGAAGCGAGCGGCCTGAGCTTTGCGGAATTGCTGGATCGGCTGATCGAGTTGGCCCTCGAATGCCACGAACGCCGCCGCCGTCTGAAGATTGAGCATTCATAAGAACATCTCACGGCTTTTCAAGGCATCGCGGCGGACCGTTTGCCATCCTTCAAGCATTCCGCCAGCAACTCGGCGATCCGCTTGTGGCCGGCGGCGTTGTGGTGCGTGTAGTCGGCGAAAAGTTCTGGGCGCTGGGCGAATTGACCCGCGATGTCGAGACACCGCACTTTCATCTCCTCAGCCACCTGGCGCGTGGCTTCGACATAGTCGCGGGCATGTCGAATGGGTGTCCCGCCAAAGACCGACCAGAAAGCAGCGGCCTGGGCGCTTTGACGAAAGAGCGCCACAGCTTCGGTCGTCCGCCCCTGGGCCTCGCGCGTCAATCCCATCTCATAGAGAGTCAGAGCGCGGCACCACTGCTCCGTCGCGGGATCGGCGGGTGTGCGCCCGATGCCGGAGAATCTCTCGATCGCTTCCTCGTAACGCTTTTCCGAACGTAGCCGCATGCCTTCTTGAAACGGTTGCTCAACTGCCGGGGCATCGCCCATTGCGATGAAGATTACCAAAATGTGTCGCGCACGGCACAGTTCAACAATCCGACGAAGATTCTGCCGATACGCATCCAAATTCACGCGACACAACAAGCCATCGAGACGCTGGGAAGGAAATGCGAGAACATCGCGGCGCCATGTGTCCTCGCTTCGCATGTGGCTCAAAACCTTTGCTCCGCCCAACAGCGCATAGCTGACACTCAGCCGATGGCGCGAGCGCAATCCTTGCGCGGCTTGACGGAACCACGCGGCGCTGTCGGCCTGTTCCGGCTTCAGAACAAACCGGCGATCGTTGAAACCAAATGCGACGGTCACGACATCGGGATTGAACCGCAGTCCTTTCAATTCCAGATAGCGCAATCCCTGATCGCTCGAGTAGCCGGGCAGTCCGGCGTTCGACACCTGAATGGGCGAAGCGGGAGACTGCTCCCGCCAGATTGTCTCGAGCTGCGCCGGAAAACACTCATCTTGAGCGACCTGGTAACCGAATGTTCTCGAATCGCCGAGACAAAGCACCCGCCGCGTGCCCTCCGGTTTGGAGGTCGTGATGTCCTCGCCGCGCAATCCCTGGTTGTTGATTCGTGCGATGGCTTGAAAAACCTTTCCCCCGAAATGGGGTTTCAAAACATAGAGAAGATCATCATCAGCGACACACCATGGCGTCGCCACCGTGTAAGGCACGCGCCCCGTCGCCCAACAGACCAGCCGGACGGCCATCTCGGCCCCTACGGGCAATCCGATAAGGACGATCAGCGCGAAGACGATCTTTTTCCGACGTGTGAGTTCCACAGTTCAGTTCCTCCCCTTTCTGAGACAACCGCAACATATCGCCGCGGCAGAATCAACTCTGATGAACGATTTCCAGAACTCCTCGAAAAAGTGCTGGAATTAGCGCATCTTGTCTCGTAAGATATATTTTTCTGCAATGCGACGAAATGGTGGACCGATGGCGGGAAAACTGCTTCTCAAAGCACAAGAGCACCGGCGGATTGTTGAGGGACATCTGTGGGTGTTCTCGAACGAGGTGGCGAAGGTTGAGGGCGTGAGATCTTCCGGCGACCCCGTGCGTGTCTATTCCCGTAGCGGCCAGTTGCTGGGAAGCGCGTATTACAATCCGCACACACTCGTGGCGGCGCGGCTCTATTCACGAACCAACGAAGATTTCGATGCCGATCTGATCGCTCGCCGGCTGAACGAAGCGCTTGCGTTGCGCCAGAAAACCTGTCGGGAGCGCGAAGCGTTTCGGCTCGTCCATTCCGAGGGCGACGGCTTGCCCGGCCTGATTGTGGATGTCTATCGCGATCTGGCCGTTGTCCAAATTCTCACGGCCGGAATCGAACGCGTGCGCCCGACCGTCCTCGACCGGCTGAGCAACCTGCTGCCGCTCCGGGCAATCTATGAACGCAGCGATGCAAACTATCGCTCGCTCGAAGGTCTCGGGCCAAGCGAGGGCCCTTTGGTGGGCGACGCACCCGAGCCGTTCGAAATCCGCGACAACGGCGTTCGAATGCTCGTGGACGTTGTGCAAGGACAGAAAACCGGCCTTTTTCTCGACCAATTTGAGAACCGCCGCCGTTTTCGCGATGTCTTGCCGCAAGACGCTCGCGTCCTCGATTGTTTCTGCTACATCGGCGGTTGGGCGCTGGTCGCATTGGCGGCTGGAGCACGCGAAGTCGTCGGGGTTGACTCATCGGCGTGGGCGCTCGAACAGGCACAGACCAACGCGCGCTTGAATGGCTGGGCCGACCGTTGCCGGTGGATTCGCAGCGACGTTGTCGAAGTCTTGCACGCGTGGGCAGAGCAGCCCGATTTCAAGCCGTTTGATGCAATCGTGCTCGATCCTCCGGCCTTCGCGAAAAGCAAGAAGCACGTGGCCGCCGCCAGCCGTGCCTATTGCGCCATCAATGCAGCCGCCATGCGTTTGCTCGTTCCCGGCGGACTTTTGGCTACCTGCTCGTGCTCTCATCACATTGATGCGGCAACGTTTGATGAGTTGATCGCCCATGCCGCGCATGATGCGGGCCGGCGCTGCCGTATTTTGGCGCGTCTCAGTCAGTCTGCCGATCACCCGGCCGTGCCCGCCATGCCCGAAACGACCTACCTCAAGGGCCTGTTGCTCGAAGTCCGACCACTTTGAAAGAAACGATGAACGATGAACGCTGAACGATGAATGAAAAAGTCAATCAAGCACAGTGGTCGGCGGCGGCAATGTCGCCGCATCGCAATTCGCTTGACGCCTTTTCCAATACGTCCCACAAGTCGTTTCCGTTTGATCCGAGCGCCGAACAGACGATCGCAGTTGGAGCTCTCATGTATGCTGGTAATCAAAAACCGAAAATCGTAAATCTCGGATCGGAAACGCGTGGAGTTCATCGTTCATCATTCATCCTTCATCGTTTCGCCAAGGGGTTTTGATGCAATATATCGTTTACGTGGTTGCTTTTCTGAGCTCTCTGGGACAGTCGCTCGTTGCCCTGGCCATGCCGGTGATGGCCATTGATCGGTTCGGGGCGCTCAATTTCCATCTGGGGCTTTTGGGGGCGGGAGCCTCCGGGGTTTATACCCTTGTCGCTCTGTCGTCCGGACGCATTTCCGAGCGATTGCCCATCCGCCTGCAGCTGGCGGTGTGCACCTTTGTCCTCGCCACCTCGTATTGTGTCATGTTTCACGCCCCCTCGTTCGCGGTTCTCCTTTCGCTCAATGTGCTCAACGGAGTTGCGACCGGCCTGCTTTGGGCGCCGTTGGAAGGTGTCCTGTCGCGTTTGTCCGAGCCAATGCACATGCGGCGAAACGTCGGACGATATAATCTGTCCTGGTCGCTGGGAATGGCGGCGGGATTCTATCTGTATTCCCACGTGACCAAAATGGCGTTTCAAGCCGGCGCGGCGATGGTGTTTGCCACAGGCATAATGTTTCTTTTTCTGCGTGCCCCACACGCGGGATGGCAGCCCACTTATGAAGACTCCCAGAACTCCGATCCCCAAAGAGATCGGCAGGGCCGGTTCTTTTTGCTCATCGCCTGGTCGGGGCTTTTTGCGTCCTATGTGGTGGTTGCCGCCATCCGCCAGCTTTTTCCCAAACTGACGACCGAGCTCGGCATTTCGCGGGAAATCATGGGGAGCATCTACGGCACGGGGATCATCGCCCAAACCGTCGCGATGGCCGCCATGGGCCGCTTCCAGGGCTGGCACTACCGAAAAGAAGCGTTCTATTGTGGCGAAATCGGCATTGTGGCGGGAGCGATGCTGATTGCTTTGGGAAACGAAACGCTCATCCTCACGGCGGGACACGTCGTCGTGGGCCTCTCAATGGCCGTTCTCTACTCCTGCTCGCTTTTCTATTCGATGCAGGATCCCGGCCGCGCCCATCATAACACGTCGGTCCACGAAGGCCTGATCGGCACCGCCGCCACCACACCCGTTCTGCTCGGCTACGTCGCCGACCGTTTTCATTTCACACCCCTTTCGTTCTACACCGCAGGCGGCATAGGGCTTGTCTTTCTCGGTGCGCATCTGGTTTTGTTCAACAGGAGGAAGACAGAACTGTAAACAAGAATGCAGCCGTGTTGCCGAGAGACAACCGGGATTCGAGGTATCGGCTCTGGACCTCTTCTCTCCGGAAAATGCTCTCAAATCCGCAGGAAAAAACGGTTCACTGCCCGGCGTGTTTTTGGGAAAGTGACAGGTTGCCGACCTGTCCCACCGCTATTTCCCAATCAATCGCTTCGCGCGTTCTACGACATTTTCGACCGTGAAGCCATAATGCTTGAAGAGTTCCTTATAGGGCGCACTGGCGCCGAACTTCGAGATTGCTATAATGTCGCCCGTATCGCCCACCCAATCGCGCCAACCTTGCGGTGAGCCCGCTTCGACGGCCACCCGCGCCTTGACTTGCGGCGGCAGAACCTCGTCGCGGTAGCTTTGCGGCTGCTCGCGGAACAACTCCCAACTCGGCATGCTCACCACGCGCGCCTGAATGCGCTCGGCGGCAAGTTTCTCTTGCGCCGCCAGAATGAGATGAACCTCGGAGCCGCTGGCAATGAGCACAACATCGGGACGCTCACCTGTCTCTTTCGACAGAATGTAGGCGCCTTTGAGAACGCCTTCGGCGCCGGCGAGTTTGCCGCGATCGAGCGTCGCCACGCCCTGGCGGGTCAGCACAAGAACCGTTGGTCCGTCCCTTCGCATCATGGCGGCCCGCCAGGCATAGGCCGTCTCGTTGGCGTCGGCGGGCCGAATGACGCACATGTTCGACATCGCGCGAAGCGACGTCATCTGCTCGATGGGCTGGTGGGTCGGGCCGTCCTCGCCAATTCCGATGGAATCGTGCGTCATGACGTAAATCACGGGCAGTCCCATCATGGCCGCGAGCCGGATGGACGGCCGGGCGTAGTCGGTGAACACGAAAAACGTGGATGCGTAGGGTCGCACACCACCATGAAGCGCCAGGCCATTGGAACAGCCGCACATTCCATGTTCACGCACACCCCAGGCAATGTTGCGATTGGCATACTGCCCTTTGGCAAAGTAGCCCGATTTGCTGATCAGCGTCCGGGTGGACGGAGACAAATCGGCGCTGCCGCCCATCAGCCACGGCACTTTCTCGGAAAAAGCGTTCAACACTTTGCCCGATGCCGCACGCGTCGCCATGGCGCCATCGGCGGGTTTGAACTCCGGAATGTTCGCATCCCAGCCCGCCGGCAGATCGCCCCGCAGTCGAGCCTCAAATTGCTCGGCCAGTTCGGGATAGGCGTTTTTGTAAGCGGCAAATCTCTCGTTCCATTCCCGCTCCAATTTCTTGCCCCGTCGGATCGCCTTGCGCATGTGCGCCAACACCCACTGGGGCACGAGAAACTTTTCGTCTTCGGGCCAGCCATAGAATTTCTTTGTCAATCGCACCTCTTCCTCACCCAGCGGCTCACCATGCGCTTCTTTTGTGTCCTGGCGATGAGGCGAGCCATAGCCGATGTGCGAACGAACGATGATGAGCGAAGGACGAGCCTTCTCCTTTTGCGCCTTGCGCAATGCCCGACCCAGCGTTTTGAGATCATTCGCGCTTTCACCAACATTCTGCACATGCCAACCGTAGCTCGCAAAACGCTTTACAACGTCGTCGGAGTAAGCCAGTTCCGTCGGCCCTTCGATCGTGATATGGTTGTCGTCATAGACAAAGATGATCTTGCCAAGACCGAGATGGCCGGCAAGCGACGCAGCCTCGTGCGAGGGACCTTCCATCAGATCGCCATCGCCGCAAATGCCATAGGTGTAATGATCCACGATGGTGTGGCCTTCGCGGTTGAAAACGGCCGCCAGATGGGCCTCGGCAATCGCCATTCCCACGGCATTCGTCAGACCCTGGCCGAGCGGCCCGGTCGTGGTCTCCACTCCCGGCGTGACGCCATGCTCCGGATGTCCCGGCGTCTTGCTGCCCCATTGCCGGAAGCTCTTGATGTCGTCGAGCGACAGATCGTAGCCGGTCAGATAGAGCATGGCATACAGCAACACCGACGCATGGCCGGCCGAAAGCACAAAGCGGTCGCGGTCGAACCACGAAGGATTGCGCGGATTATACCGCATCACCTTCGTCCACAACACATAGGCCAGCGGCGCCAGGGCCATGGGCGTCCCTGGATGACCGGAATTTGCCTTTTGTACGGCATCCATAGACAAGGTGCGAATGGTGTTGATGCAAAGCAGGTCCAAGTTCTCTTGCTCGTCGCTCATCCCCCGAACCTCCTGAGTTTTGAACACCAGATCGTAACGGAATTCCTATGGGTCAATTACAACGGTTACAGAGGCGCGATGGTTGGACACCGCGAACTTGCCGTCAATCGCGAATTCCACGTAGAGAGCCAAGAAGATCGCGCGCGACCTGCATTCCAAGCGGACGGCCGCTTGTCCTGCACTTGTTGCGTCAGCCAGTCTCGCTTGCCAAGGCCGGACAAGGGCCGGTCTCAGGTTTGTATTGACAGTTGCCTGCGCAAACCGACAGCTGGCTTCCGTCGTTTTCGGAGTTGGTTTGTCGTGCATTAATGGCAAAAGAGACCGCCACGTTGGCGGTTGTTTGGTGACCGATTATCTCTCGGACAGAGCGCAATTGTCATGACGAAGAAGAATTCCCCTTCGCGCAATTTGCCGGCTGCGGCGCGGCAGCTGTTGAAGAAGATCGAAGCTCACGAGGCGATTGGGGGCGTCATCGGTTTGGGCTATGTCGGCTTGCCGCTGGTTCTGCTCATCAATCGAAAAGGATTTCGCAGCCTGGGGTTCGATATTGATCCCAAGAAGGTCGCCAAACTCAAGGCCGGCCGCAGCTATATTGAGCATTTTCCCGACGCGGCCATTGCGGAACTGGTCGGTGGCGGCCGGTTCGAAGCCACGACGGATTTTGCGCGCGCCGGCGAGGCCGATACTCTCAGCATCTGTCTTCCCACGCCGCTCGATCGCAATATGCAGCCCGACCTGACCGCGATCAAAACCACAATGACCGCGATGGCGCCCCATTTGCGGCCCGGTCAGTTGATCATTCTCGAAAGCACAACCTATCCCGGAACGACCGAGGAGGTCCTTCAACCGATTCTTGAAGGAGGGGGGCTTAAAGTCGGTCGCGACATATTTCTGGCCTTTTCGCCCGAACGCGAAGACCCGGGCAATCCCCAATACAGCGCCGCGAATATTCCCAAGGTTGTCGGCGCCGTGACGCCCGTCTGCCGCGAACTGGTTATGGCTTACTACGGCGCGCTGTTTGAGCGGCTTGTGCCCGTCAGCGATTGCTGCACAGCCGAAATGACCAAACTGCTCGAAAACATCTATCGCTGCGTCAACATCGCGCTGGTCAATGAACTGAAACTCCTCACGCAACGCATGGACATCAACATTTGGGAAGTCATCGAAGCGGCGTCCACCAAGCCGTTTGGATTCCAGCCGTTCTATCCGGGACCGGGATTGGGCGGCCATTGCATCCCGATTGATCCGTTCTATCTGTCATGGAAAGCGCGCGCGTATGATTTCACGACGCGCTTCATTGATCTGGCGGGCGAGATCAATACCCGCATGCCCTATGAGGTGGTCGAACGGACGGTGAAGGCGCTGGGCGAAAGCGGCCGTTCAATCAAAGGAGCGAAGATTCTCGTTCTCGGTGTCGCCTACAAAAAGAACGTGGACGACATTCGCGAATCGCCCGCGCTCAAAGTCATCCGTCTGCTCAAGGAGCGCGGCGCGGAGATTTCCTACTACGATCCCCACGTGCCTTTCTTCCGAAGCGAACGGCACGGCGAGCTGCCCGCGCGATCGCTCAAAACACTGACGCCAAAGGCGCTGCGCGCGGCCGACGCCGTGCTGATCCTCACCGATCACGATGCGGTGGACTACGAGACGGTCGTTCGCCATGCGCGCCTCGTCGTGGACACACGCAACGCCACACGAGCGGTCAAATCCGGTCGCAACAAGATCGTCCGCGCCTGACTCGGGTTTGAAATCCAGACATCAGTCTCATGGCAGAGGTCAGTTCCCGGGAACGGTGGGTGCGGCGTCATCCAGAAGTGGAATTGTGGTGGAAGCATCCACTTCAGCCGCCATGCGGCGATAAGCGCGGGCAAGTCCCTTCTCCCCTATCGCATTCCAGTAGCGCGCCAGATAGAGATAGCCGCGAGCGCTTTGGCCGCGCAAAAGACTGACCTCGCCGAGCTGGAAAAGAAGCGCCGGTTGGCTACTTGCGGCATCGAGACTCTGGAGATAGAGACGCTCGGCCTGTTCGAGCAGCGGAACGACTTCGGAAACCAGCGCGCCCGTGGTGATTCGGACAGCCGCCGTTGCACTTGTGGCTGCCTCATGGCGCAAGAGTGCTTCGTGAACCAGTCGGTCGGCTTCGAGGCGAAGACGGAGCGCCTGACGCGCCGGCGCGGGGTCGCCCGAAACGAGACGGTTGAGTATCGCAAGCGACTGTCGGTGGACAAGGCAAACCGCCGCGATTGCCGCCAGCAATGTCAACGTCCAGACAATCAGCACGGCAACGAGCCAATGCTTGTCGGTCTTTGAAGACATGAGCAGAATCCTTGCCGCCACCCCGATACTTCATGAACCAGCAAGAAGGCGATAGCACTTTGGAGCAGGCGGGAGCAAGTGATTATCGTGAAAGCCCCGATGGCGCTCTGCGCCACCCGAAAGGAATGAAAAAGTTCGTAGTTCCCACTTCAGTGGGGCATTTGAAGCCCGTCTGAAGGCGGAACTACGAACCGATTTTCACAGAAGATATCGAAAACAACTCGCGGACCGCCGGCTTGAGAAATCATGGGCAAGATGCTCATGCTACGCCAACATATCTTGCTTTTGAAATGACCCGATGACATCCTTGAACAGGAAAACTCAACGGAGATGCCTGTTGCGTGCGCACCGTGATTTCTGCATCGAGACGAACGGACATCCCCGCCCACTACTACGACTGGCTCCGGGACGCGCTTCAGCGGGGCGAGGCCGAAGTGACCCAACCGTTCAATCGGCGCGTAGCGACGATTTCGCTCCGCGACGAAGAGGTGCATACGATTGTCCTGTGGTCAAAGGATTTCCGCCATGTTGTGCGCGACCTCGATTTGTGGTTGCGTCAACGGCTTTACTTCCATTTCACTCTAAACGATTGCGACGATCTCGAACCCAACGTCCCGCCGCTCGAACAACGACTTGAGCAAATGCGGATTCTGGCCGAGACGTTTGGTCCCGAACGGATCAACTGGCGTTTCGATCCCGTGGTCTATTGGGACGAAGGACGGCGCAATAATCTGTCGGGATTCCAGGCGTTGGCCGATCACGCCGCGCAAGTCGGGATTCGCCGTTGCACGTTTTCGTTCATGACCATCTATCGCAAGACGATCAAGCGTGGTTGGCGACTGGGAATCACTTTCCACGACCCGCCGCTCGAACAGAAACGCGATGTGGCGACGTGGTTGGCGCGCGAATGCAAAGAGCGCAAGATCACACTACTCAACTGTTGCAGCGAAGGGCTGGAAGGGATCGAGAATCTCGAACGCGGCCATTGCATTGACGGTCCGCTTCTGGCACAACTAGCCGGAGAGCCGTGCTCGACCGAGCGCGATCCCGGCCAACGGTCGCAATGTGGCTGCACAGTCTCGCGTGACATCGGCAGCTATTGGATGGTATGTCCTCATGCGTGTTTTTATTGCTACGCGAATCCGGCGGGCAGCCAGATGGGACAATTCCGACGCGCTGTTTGAAATTGGCCACGCACGTGCACGAGCACGAGAATAGGGAAGTAAATGGCGGTGGTTAATCGGATTCCAACAAGCCGAATTCTGGGAATCGAGGTGGCGCGGCTGACCGTCGAACAGTTTATTGAGCATGTCATTGCGGCGGCCCGCGAGAGGCGGCGCTGGAAGATCGGCTACGTCAACGCCGCCAACTTCAACCTGGCTGCCGAAGACAACCGTTACGCCGCTGCTTTGCGCTCGACCGATGTGGTGTATGCGGACGGCCAGGCGGTTGTTTGGGCTTCGCGCCATCTGGGTTGTCCGTTGCCCGAACGAGTCAACGCCGGCGACTTCTTCGATTGGTTCTGTGAGGTGTGCGCCCGCGAACAACTCACGCTCTACTTTCTCGGTTCGCGGCCGGGTGTCGCCGAACAAGCGGCTCGGAATCTCACGGCCCGGATCAGCAACCTTCGCATTGTCGGCGTGCGCGATGGGTATTTCGACCCCAGCCAATCGGAGGCCATTATCGCCGAGAGCAACCGCTTGGCTCCCCATGTCCTGATTGTAGGAATGGGCGCGCCACGACAGGAGTTGTGGGTTTCTGACCACTTCGACAAACTCAACGTCGGCGTGGCATGGTGCGTGGGTGCTCTGCTTGAATACGTGGCCGGTGTCACGCGGCGCGCGCCCGTTTGGATGCGAAAAGCCGGGCTGGAATGGGTCTTCCGACTGGCGCTCGAACCCCGGCGTTTGTGGCGGCGCTATCTGGTGGGCAACTGGGCCTTTCTCTGGAGGGTCTGGCGCGCACGACATTCTCGCGCCGATGGCGCATGACGGGTTTTTCTCTTGACCTCGGTGGGCGGTGAGCCTAGTGTCCCGTCGCATTTCGGAGCGCACGTTCACAATGGGCATAACGTTGCGAGGAGATTAGCGGCCCGTGAGGATTGCTCTGGACGCAATGGGTGGCGACCGTGGCCCCGAGGTCACGGTGGACGGGGCCATTGCCGCGCTCGACAGCACGGATCATGAAATCCTTCTGGTGGGCCATCAGGACGTTCTTAAGCCCCTTCTGGCAAACCACGGTGTGCGGAGCCGCCGCATCCAGGTCGTTCACGCCACGCAAGTCGTGAGCATGCACGAGCGTGCCAAAGAGTCGTTGCGCAAGTCCGACTCCTCCATTGCGGTCACGATGCGCCTGGCCAAAACGGGCGAAGCCGACGCGGTCGTTTCGGCCGGCCACACGGGAGCGGCCGTGGCCGCCGCGATCATGAGCTGGCGATCCTTGCCGGGAATCCATCGTCCCGCGATTGCCTGGACGATTCCCGCCGTCGAAACGCCGAGCGTCCTGCTTGACGTCGGGGCGACGGTCAACTGCAAGCCGATTCACCTCCATCAGTTTGCGCTCATGGGAGCGGCGTTCGTCCAGCACGTCCGAGGCGTCGAGCATCCCAGTGTCGGGCTGCTCAACATTGGCGAAGAGGAAACGAAAGGGAATGAGGTGACGCTTCAGGCGGCCCAATTGCTCGAAAAATCGCATCTTAATTTTCGAGGGAATGCCGAAGGCCGCGACCTGGTTCGCGGGACGTTCAATGTGATCGTTTGCGACGGCTTTGTGGGAAATATCATTTTGAAATTCGCGGAGGCTCTGGCCGAGTGGTTGATCACGTCGCTCAAGGGCGAGGTCAACAAGAACATTTTGGCCACGTTGGGCGCCCTCGCCATGAAGCCCGTTTTCCGCAGCTTCAAGAAGCGCATTGATTATGCCGAATACGGCGGCGCGCCTCTGCTCGGACTCAACGGGGTTTGCATCATCTGTCACGGTTCCTCGAATGCCAAAGCAATCTCCAGCGCCATTCGGGTCGCTGGGGAAACCGCCCGGCATGAGTTGAACAAGCACATTTGCGCCAAGCTGCGCGAAAGCAAACAACCGTAGCGCGGCTCAAGAATCGCATTCCGACCCGGGCCATATTCAGGTTAGATCGAAACAAACAGTGAAGAGCAACGAAATGCGACGACGGGCATTTGTTTTCCCCGGTCAAGGCTCTCAAGCCGTCGGCATGGGACGCGATTGGTATGAGCAGACCGAGATCGGGCGGGCGCTGTTCAGTCGCGCCGACGCGGTCTTGGGTTTTCGTCTCAGCCGCGTGTGCTTCGAAGGCCCCGAAGAGGAATTAAAAAAGACCAACCACGCCCAACCCGGACTTTTCGTGTGCGGCGCCATTGTGTTCGAGTATCTTAAGAGCGCGGGAGTGCAGCCAAGCGTTGTCGCGGGACATAGTCTTGGCGAGTATTCCGCGCTCTACGCAGCAGGAGTTTTTGATCTGGCCACCGGCCTGCGGCTCGTTCGGGCGCGCGGCGAGGCCATGGCCGAAGCCGCGGAGGCGCGCCCCGGCACGATGGCGGCGGTCTTGGGTCTAGAAGCCGCCAAGATCGAGGAGATGTGCAGCAAAATCCGGCGCGACGGTGGGATCGTCCAAGCCGCCAACTTCAATTCGCCTGGACAAACGGTCATCTCGGGCGAACGAACGGCGATCGAGAAAGCAATCGCCATGCTCCAGTCGGCCGGTGCGCGTCGCGTGATTCCGTTGCCGGTTCACGGCGCTTTCCATTCGCCTCTAATGGCTTCGGCGACGGCGAAAATGGAAGCAGCGCTTGCACCCGAAATGCTGAGCGACCCGCAGCTGCCATTTCTGGCGAACGCGGAAGGCGATTTCTTGACGAAGGCTGCCGACATTCGCGACTCTCTCGCCCGCCAGATAACCCATTGTGTGCGGTGGAACGAGATCATGAATAAAATGGCGACCTCGGGTGTCGAAAGCGTGATCGAAGTCGGACCAGGTCGCGTTCTCAGCGGTCTGTGGCGTCAGGGCGGTTCCACCATCCCGGCGCGGCCTTGCGGCACGGTCGAGGAAGCACGCACGTTGGTCGAAGAAATCAAGAAGCAACGATGAATGATGAACAAGAACAGGGATGGACCCGGGTGACGGTTGAGAAGAATTGCCACTGTGGAGGGTTGCACCCCAAAAGACATCTGACTCATAGCCGCAAGTTGGCTTCTGTTTTGTCGTTCATCGTTCCTCGCTCATCATTCATCGTTTTGGACGATCCGAAAGCCGAACTTGGAGGAAGTGAATGATGCTCAACGGCAGGGTGGCTGTGGTCACGGGATCAGGTCGAGGCATTGGCCGCGCGATCGCGCTATGTTTCGCCCGCAACGGCGCGGATGTTGCCATCAGCGACATTGACCAGCCGAGCACCGAGGCGGTCGCCGAAGAAGTTCGCCAGCTGGGCCGCCGATCGCTCGCGGTCGTCTGCAACGTGACCGACCCGAATTCGTGCAAGGCCATGGTGGATCGAGTGGTCGCCGAATTGTCGCGGCTCGACATTCTGGTCAACAACGCGGGCATTCGGCGCGACAAGCTGATCGTGGGAATGAGCGATCAGGATTGGGACGTTGTGCTCGACGTTAATCTCAAGGGCGCGTTTTATTGCACCCGGGCGGCGCTGCGGCCCATGAGCAAGCAGCGTTTTGGCCGCATCGTCAACATCGCCTCGATCGTCGGCCTTATGGGCAACAAGGGCCAAGCCAATTATGCGGCCAGCAAGGCCGGCCTGATTGCCCTGACCAAAACCGTGGCCAAGGAGATGGCCTCCCGCGGCCTCACGGCCAATGCCATTGCGCCCGGTTTCATCCAGACCGAGATGACCGACACGTTGCCGGCCGAATACAAGGATGCTCTCCTCAAGCAAATTCCGCTCGGTCGGATGGGAACCGCCGACGAGGTGGCCGCGTGTGCCCTGTTCCTGGCTTCGGATCTTTCGGGCTACGTGACGGGCCATGTTCTCCAAGTGGACGGCGGCATGGCCATGTGAGACCGGAGGTTGGAGGTGAGAAGCGAGAGGTTGGAAAGAGCCAAATTCCAAAGCGGACTGGGAGTGGGTGGTAGAAGACCGATCAGGCCAAGGGCAGAGGGCTGACTGCTGAACGGCGGCCGCTGACGGCTGAGCGTTTTTTTACTTGCAAGCCGTTGAGCGTTTCCCTAACTAAACGGCCATTGCTTGTCCACATGATGATTTTAGGATGATGACTTTAGAAAGACCCTGACAGGAGGTAGTTTCAGTTATGCTGACCGAAGAAAAGATCCACGAGGTCGAGAACCGAGTCCGCGAGATCATGGCCCAATCCTTGGGCAGAACGATCGAGGATCTGACGCCCGAAGCGACATTCGACAAGGATTTGGGTGCAGATTCGCTCATGCTTCTGGAATTGATGCGTGATCTGGAAGAGGAATTTGGCATCGAAATCCCCGACGAGGATCAGGAGAAAGTCAGTGCCGTCGGACAAGCGATTGAGTACATCGTCACCAAGGTCAAAGAGAAAGAAGGAAACAGTTCATCGCCAAGGAGCTAAACAAGGCGCGCCGACGGGCGTTGGCGACGCCTTTGTAACGATCCGCAGTTGGGCCCCGGACGCAGCGACGGGCCAAGCGTTCGGGGCTTTCGCATAGGATGGCGATCCGGCCATCCCAAGCGGGATTGCCTCGATGGCCTGCGAGAAGCCAAATGAGTCGCACGGAGTGAGCGGAAATGGACCGGAAGCGAGTCGTGGTAACAGGCGTGGGAGCCGTGACGCCCCTGGGGCTGGGCGCTTCGGCGATGTGGGATGGGCTGATTCATGGCCGAAGTGGGGTCGGTCCGATCACGCGTTTCGATGCCGGCACCTACCGAACCCGGATTGCCGCCGAAGTGAAGGATTTCCCCGATCATCTTTGGGCCGATATGCAATTGCTGCGCTACATGGACCGGTTTGTCCGATATGCGGTTGTGGCCGCGCGGGAAGCGTTTGCCCAAAGCGGTCTCAATCTTGGCCGCGAAGATCCCAACAAAATCGGCGTTTTGATCGGTTCGGGCATCGGCGGCATCGGCGTGGTTGAGGAAGAATGTGAAGTGATGCGGGTCAAGGGCCACCGAAAGGTGACACCCTATTTTATTCCCAAGCTGATTCCCAACATGGCCCCGGGGGTGGTTGCGATCGTGCTCAAGCTGAAGGGTCCGAACTCGGCCATCGCGACGGCCTGTGCGACGGGCACGCACGCCACGGGCGACGCCTTCAAGATTATCCAACGCGGCGACGCCATCGCCATGGTGTGCGGCGGGAGTGAGTCGTGCATCACTCCCCTGGCGATTGCCGGGTTTTCCAATATGGGTGCGCTCTCGAAACGCAACGATCCTCCCGAGGCGGCGAGTTGCCCGTTCGATGCGCGACGCGACGGATTTGTCATAGGCGAAGGTGCAGGCATCCTGGTCATCGAAGAGCTCGAACATGCCCGTGCGCGCGGGGCCGATATTCTCTGCGAAATCGTTGGCTACGGCATGTCGGGCGATGCTTTCCATATCACCTCTCCCTCGCCGGGTGGCGAAGGCGCCGCTCGCGCCATGAAAGCGGCCGTGGATGATGCTCAATTGCCCCCGACCGCCGTGGACTACATCAATGCCCATGGGACCTCGACGGCATACAATGACAAACTGGAGACCGTGGCGATCCGGACGGTTTTCGGCGATCATGCCTACCGCCTGGCCGTCAGCTCCAACAAGTCCATGTTCGGCCACCTGATCGGTGCCGCCGGCGCGGTCGAGGCCATCGCAACGGTTCTGACCATTCGTGAGGGCATCATTCCACCGACGATCAACTACCAGCAACGCGATCCGGAGTGCGACCTCGACTATGTTCCCAACGAGGCGCGCAAACAAGAGGTCAAGGTCGCCATCAGCAGTTCGCTCGGGTTCGGCGGCCACAACTGCACGATCGTCTTGAAGAAGTTCAGCTGAGTAGGATAGGTTGTCAACCTGTCAGCCCAGTCTCGCAGCGGGAAGGCTCCTTCACCGCCCATGGACCCAGAACGCCGGGATCAATTGCTCCGATTCCTCCAGCGATTCGATCTTCAGCCTGAGGCCGAAGCACTCGATCTGATTGACAAAGCGCTCACCCATCGCTCGTACGCGTTTGAGAACCAGCTTTCCTACGACAACGAACGCCTGGAGTTTTTGGGCGACGCCGTCATCGGCCTGTTGGCGTCAGAACATCTCTTTCGCCGTTTCGAGCACGCCCAGGAAGGCGAACTTTCCAAACGCAAAGGGCGCGTGGTCAGCCGAACGATCCTGGGTCGGCAAGCGCGCGAAATGGGGCTGAACGAAGTCGTTCGTCTGGGTCGCGGCGAAGACCAAACCGGCGGACGTCACCGGCCGGTTCTTTTGGGTTCGGCGCTCGAAGCCCTGGTCGGCGCCATCTATCTCGCCTTGGGCTGGACCGACGTGGTCGCCTTTGTCCGTCGCTGGATTCTCGAACCGCTCGATGGCGTGTCGGGCGCCGAAGATCTGACCGACTACAAATCGCATCTCCAGGAAATCGTGCAGAAGCGCTCGCAGACCACGCCCGAATATCGCCTGGTGCGCGCGGTTGGTCCCGATCACGACAAGCGCTTCTTCGTCGAGGTTTTCGTTCAAGGCGAGAAGTGCGGCGAGGGTTGGGGAGACCGCAAGAAATCGGCCGAGAACGAAGCCGCCCGCCTTGCGCTGGAACATGTCGGGCCAAGTGATTCCAAGAACAAGACCCGCAGTAACGACCCGACGCTCAGCTAGCCCGCACGCTTGACTTCACGCCATGCATTTGCCGGGTCTCTCGCTTCCGGCCTTTTCTTCTACCGATATAGCGACCAGTGGACCGACCGAAGGCTGATTTCGCGGCCAACCGCTCCCCATGTCCCCGTCCCATCGGCCCCGGTCAGACCGACCAGGTTTTGGACCGTCACCGTCCCCTCGACAATGTTCACCGTCGCGTCGGGAACATCGGCAAATACAAAATCCACCGCCTCGCCCGACGTACTATCGAGAACCAGGCGCATGTTGGCTATGGGCGCCGGCCGCCGGTCGAAATAGACAACGTCGGTTTGTCCGGGATCGGGCCGGTCTTTGAATTGCACCGTCAGATGAACCGGCGACGTGAATTGAACCGGCGCGCTTGATGCGTCCGTCACGGTCACCGTGAAAATCGCCCCGCTCTGCGACGGAAACGAGCGGCCACCCGACTGCGCGTAGCGCTCGGCCAACGTCGTCGTCCGCATCGTCACGGTCAACCGCGCCGGATCGGTTGTCCCGCTTTCCTCGACATAGCCCGGGAACTCGATCCGGTGAAACGTGTAAGCGCCCCGCGAACCGGGCGTCAGAACGGCCGGTCCCGCTCCTTTGACGATGCCCCCTCCGCTTGGCCCGATGACAACCGTTCGCTCGTCCACCGTTTCGATCGGAAGCCCGGCAAAAATCCCGCCGCTCCCTTGCAGCTTGCGGGGACCGACGCTCGTCGGTCCAACCACACCGGGCAATGTCGGCGGCGCGAGGCTGGAAACCCCGACCGAGATTTGCCGCGCGACCATGTTCAGAGTCTGAGGCCCCGCAACCTGCCGATACCGAAAGAAACCCGGCGGACCCTCGACCAGCCGATGCACGCGCATCTCCGACTCGATTTGCCCCCGCTCAAAGTCTATGTCGCCTTCACGATATTCAATCCGAACGGTTGCCGATGTGGCAAACGCGACACCGGGAGGATCGGATTCGATCTGGACGGCATTAATGACGCCCAGGTTTATCATCGGTGGACGCAACTGGAACGTCGTTGTCGTGACCAACGCGCCCGTCGGCACAACCAATTCGTGGCGGGTGTAGGCGGCGTCGGGCGACGGGACAACGGCAACTGTCCCGCCCGCAGCAGCAACATTGGCCGACCGCCCCACCATGCTCAGCTCGATATCAATCCCCGAATCATCCACACCAAACACGCCGCCATCAATGGCCGAAATGCCGTCCAAACTTTTGATCGCGCCAAAGGGAATGCTCGTGGCGAAATCAATCCCCGACGGCGAGTTGGGCGTGCGGTTCTGCATCGAGAAAGAACTGGCGGCGGTCAAATGCGCCCCCGCCCCCAGCGTCAAGGCGATCTGCCGCGAATTGTAGCGATTCGCGTCAACGGCAAACCCCGCGCCGCCTAGACTATCGCCCTCGACCGCCAGAAAGAAATGACTCGCCCGCAAAACCGACGTCGTCACAACGACGCTTCGGTCCAACGTCAGAACCAACTGATCCCCTGCCTCGATCGCACCATTATTATTCACATCCGAGATCGTCGCTCCCTCCACCCTCGGCGCCTCGCCCGTGTATTGAAAGATCCAAAGCCCCCCACCTACGGTCGCAACATAAACCAAACCGTTGGCGGCGTCCAATCGCACCGCTTCGCCGCCAGACAGCCAGTATTGGCCTCGATGCATCGGCTGCGACGGTTCAGTCACGTCGAGAACGGAGAACGCGGACCCAGCGGCAACGTAAGCGGATGCGCCAGAGACAAGAACACCGAACGTGCCCAAAGGATAGAACCCCTCAAGCGTAGGCGAGCTTGGATTGTTGACGTCAATAATCCGAATCCCGAAGGGAATACCAGCACTGGCAGCGGCATCTGCCACATAGGCAAGGTTTCCGGAAAGAAAGATGTCCCTGGCCCATGCCGGGGTATTGTACGAGCCGCGGAGGGTGGGCGCAGAGGGGTTCGTGGTGTCTATGATCTGGAGGCCCCCTAATCCGTCTGCAACGTAAGCAAGGTCACCCCGAACACAAACGTCCCAAGCAGCCTCGGGTGTATCGTAAGAGCCGCGAAGTGTGGGCGTCGTTGGGGCACTAATGTCAACAATCAAAAGACCTGCTGCATCGTCGGCGACATAAAGCAGCAAGCCTGAAACACAAACCTCACGCGCGTAACCTGGAGTGGCATAAGAGCCACGGAGTGTGGGCGACCATGGATTGCTCACGTCAATGATCCGCAGGTCGCCGCCCTCTGCCAAGTAGGCTAGCCCACCGGCAACATCAACGCCCTCTCCAGGCGACCACAGTTGACGATAGGCGCCCCGCAACGAGGGCGACGTGGGGATGTTGACGTCAATGATACGCAAACCTTCAACAGAGTCGGCGACATAGGCCAAGCCATTGGAAACGTGAACATCCCAAACGTTGCTTGGGGTCTTGTAGATGCCACGCAATGTCGGCGATTGTGGATTGCTCACATCAACGATGTGAAAGCTGGCCCGGTGTGCAGCAACATAAGCCAAGCCGCCGACAACTTGAACGTCAGCGGCCCAGTTGCCGTAGTAGGAACCGCGAAGCGTTGGCGACGAGGGATTGCTGACGTCAACAATCCGAAGGTAACTCCACTCGGCAAGATAGGCCGTGTTGCTGGTGACATAAACTCGCATGGGTCCGCCTGGCGTATGGTATGAGGAGCAAAGCGTGGGGGAAGAGGGATTGCTGACATCTATGATCTGCAGGCCGCCGGAGGTGTTGTCGGCAACGTAGGCTAACGTACCGGAAACGTACACGCCTGCGGCATAGCCGGGCGTGTCGTAAGCGCCGCGAAGTGTGGGCGATGAGGGATTACTGACGTCTATGATCTGGAGGCCACTTTCCCAGTCGGCAACATACGCCAGCGAGCCGACCACCTGGACGCCCTGAGCTCGACCCAACGTATTGTAGGAACCGCGAAGCGTTGGCGACGAGGGATCGCTGACGTCTATAATCTGAAGACCACTTTCCGAATCGGCAACGTAGGCCAGCGTACCGACAACATGAACGCCTTGAGCATACTGGGGCGTGTCGTAGGAACCACGAAGCGTTGGTGAGGACGGGTTGGATACGCCAATGATTTGAAGGCCCCACAAACCATCGGCAACATAGGCTATCCCACCTGCAACATCAACGTCCTGCACATGAAAGGGCAACATGACACGGCCAAGCGCAACAGGCGCAGACGTATTGGATACGTCGAGGATTCGTAGGCTCGGTCCCTCGCCCACGTAAGCGTAACTCCCAACCACCTGAGCAGCGTTACACTCGCCGCCGATTTGGCCGACGAGGCGGACGTTTTGTCCCTGTGCAGCCGCGGGCGATGCGGCCAGCGCCCATAGGAGCAAGCCAAGCCAGACGGGTCGGGCGAGTTGAAAGAGGGCTTTGCCCGCAACGCATCTCTTCCATCGCCTGTCCGTTCGTTCCATCGCGCTATCCTCCTCCCAGATATATCAGAAGTGCTCCGACTTCACGCAGATCGCGCACACACGCGATGTCGGAGACCGGCGCTCCACGATCTACTTTCCCGGATGCGCTCGTGCAAACACCGGGGAGTGGGCTTCGATCCTCTGCATGGCCTCGCGGTCGAAGACCTTTTCGCCGCAGGCGCGGCACTCGTGGAATTCGACGTCCGGAACGGTGTAGGTTTGTCCGCGGAACTCGCGCGTCAGATCCCGCCGAATCCTCTTGATCTTGTCGCTGCCGCACGATGGACAGGTGGCAATCTTGATCATCTCGGTCATTCCCCTACAGGGCTCTCTTTGATGAAATGAGAAAGTAGTATATCTCCCCACCAGCGTCCGAGACGAACTTACCCTTGGTGTAAATGGGAAGTCCATTGAGATTTGTACCTTGAATGATGTAAAGACGTTCCTTGGCCCGCCAGCGAGAAGGAGATACCGAGCGAATGACTTTGTAAATTGCAACTGCGCTGACAATGGACTCTACAACGTCAAGTTCCGTCAGACCGTCTGCTTCCATTTCTATCGAGGCCTTTTCGCTAAACGCGTAGCGCCCCGCGAGAACGGCCCGTTTGATTCGCACAAGAACGTCGGTCACGGTTGTTGTCCTCACAAGCAAGCGGCGAAATCAGCGTAGTTGTCCCGCGGTTGGACCGCCCAGCACGCGCCGCCACCAGAATTGCGGCCCCAAGGACAACGACCCGCGCCACCCGCCTAATACCCTTGCGTTGCATGACGCTTACTCCTTTGGGGAAGACCTGCGAAGGCCCTCCTCAATATACTCCCGGCACGCATTGACCAAGCTTTCCGCGTCGGCGACGTCGCGCTCGGCGGTTTCTCTTTCGACAGTCAGGTTCCAGCTGTAATCGGCCACGTGTCTGTCATCGAGAAGGCGCTGGAGTTTTCGGAATGAATCGGCGGGAAAAAGACCCGTCTTCACGAATTCACGATTGAACGCTCCGAGTGTCTGTGCGTGCGAGGAAAAAGTTCGTCCGTGCAATGCCAAAACTGCGGAAACCGAATGAAACGCCGCATAGTAGGCCCTCGATGCCGAATCCCCGTAGTATCCAGCCTCCAGGTCTCTTCGGGCCGAGGCGAGTCTCTCGCCGGCCTTGCGCAGCATGGCCTCGAGGATTTCGCGCGTGGGTTGATAGGCCGTCATACCACGACCCCCTCGTGTTCCACGCACCATCCCAGAGGGAATTGCCGCGTCTCATGCCATTGCTCCTCGTCGTAAAGCAACGTGGCGAAAAGGGCTTCATGGCGGTTCATCATCTCGATCTCAGCATCGAGGACGGCTTCACGAACGGGGGGTGTCCGACGATCCACCACCACAATGACATCATAATCGGATGCCTCCGACGCATCGCCGCGGGCGCTGGAGCCAAACAGGACGATTTCCTTGAGGCAACTGCCGAGTGCCTGACGCAGGAGGGTTGCATATTCCCGCGCCAATTCAATCCGCTTGTCGTTCATTGTCTCCGCGCCTCTCCGTTCCATCTCGTCCGAATCAAAGGCCGCGCCGCCCATTCACCCCCCTACCCGGCACCGATCTGTGTCATGAATCTCCCCTGTTTGATGCGCCACTTCAAGTACAAAACCCAACGGGTGCGTCTCCCGCAATCCCGGGCTCTCTCTTTTGTTTGCAGTTCAGACTTTCCGTTTGACTCTTTCAATCGCTGCTCGACCGCATGACGTCACACGCCCCGCCGATCTGGCCGACGACGCGGACGTTCTGGCCTTGGGCTGTTGCGGACTCCCCAATGACCGCACTAGCGGCTACGACCAACGCAACATGCACCACACGAGCGATTCGCTTCCGTCGCATGTTCACAATCTCCCCCACGATTTGCCTCGATTCTACGGTCCATACTCTATTGCAAACGACTTCCCCTGTCAATCTGTTTTGCATGACAATTGACAGGCGGAAGTTAGGAAATTGATGCGGCAAGAAGCAGCGCAGTCTGTTGGGGTCGCAAGTTCTTTTTTGACAGGATAACACGATGGACCGGATCAAGTAGATCAAAGGAGTTTTGTCCGGTGAATCCTGACGTAACGACACCACCATTGGCGCGCAGAAACAGGAATGGGCCAAAAAGGTCACCAAGCAAGGCCGTTGCCAAAGAGGGAAAGCAGACTGGGAGAAATCGTCCAGTGGTGTCAGTCCACGGAGATTCGTCCCTGAAACTGGATAAAAATGCGAAGAGAGCCGATCGGTTCCGAAATTCTTCGAGGATGGACCGGAAATCTTCCGATTCACAGGATCAAGAATCCCGTCCATCCTGTCATCCTGTCGAAAGGGTTTTGTTTGTGCATAAAACCATTAGACGGTTGTGACTGACAGTCTATCCTCCAGCGCTAAACAGGTACGTTGCGACCGGGGCCGACTGACCTGCTCTTGGCAAGCGCCTTGACAGAAGAGATTCATCACGCTATCGTGTTTCGTATTGGAGTAAGGCGATCCCAATGGTCGGGTCGTTTTGCGGAAGACAGGTTGCCAACCCGTCCCTCGCGAACAAGAAGGCTGGCGATGGCCGACAAGCCGATTTCGGCTGACTACCCGATGCCTGGAGTCCGGGTCGAGGTTTTCGACGAAACCTCGCCGATCCGTCTATGTGTGCGAACTTCGAAGGAGATGACCGACTGGACGCCATTCGTCTCGGATACGACGCGCGAGGAGAGCAAGCGGGTCGCGACATCCATCGAATATCGGGACGTTCTCTACGCCATCGCCAAATGCCGACATTTACCATCCGGCTGGCAATATGACATGATCCCATGGCCGTCGGGTGAGATACCCAGGCGCATAATCAGGCTGTCCCGAGAATTCTGGCAACACATTCAAACGGAAAAGCAGATCGAGCGCCGCCGTGACCGCATCGCTCGCGGGTTGGGATTTCTGATCGCCTTCCTGCCGGCGTCCGTTCAGAACCGCATCAGCGAAGAGTATGACTACGACGCGCCGGCTTGGACAAGGATTAACAGTATTGCAACCGGCTTTGTTGCCGCCTCTTTCACGCTCTTCAACAATGTCATCATGGCAATCGCCGCTGGTTATGGGAAGTCCGGATCGCCTGCGATGGATCTGCTCTATTGGCTGATGCCTTATCTGCTGCTCGACTCCTTTGTGCGTTTGGGAACCACCGTCGCTGGGCAACAACCGATGGGGCTTCTGCCTTTCGAGTTCGTGGATTGGATGGTGCGTTCGAACCTGCGCCGAGGAAAGGCGCGCAAACCGACCGAGGGCGCTGGGGCCAATTTCTCGGCCGCGCTTGCCGAAGTCAAAGAACGACCACGCGAAAGGATTGCCCCGTCGTCGAAACGCACAGCCGCCGCGCCGAAAGCAGACATCACGACCGCCTTCGGCGAGCCACTGTCTGTTGACGATTCGATCCCCGGCTTTCGCGTGCTCGCTTTTGCGCCGGAAAATACGCATCCATTCATCGTGGAAACCAGCGAACAAATGGCCGATTGGGTGTGCTACAACAGAGATCCGCTTGCTTCGCCCGGGCTTGGTGCGACAACGATTCTCTATCGCGGCGCACATTATGCCATCGCGGCGAGCGAACCTGTCGCATCGGGTTGGGCCTACGCGCTTGTCCTCTGGCCCGAAGGCGAAATGGCGCGCAAGGTATTCGAATTGTCACCCGAAGCCGCCGCTCGCCGCGAACAGAAGCGCATCGAACTCGAGAAAGAGAAGCAGCGGGACAGGATCGCGAACGTCCTGGGGGTGCTTATTCCTTTCCTGCCTGCTTCCATTCAGGAGCGCATCAGCGAGACCTACGACTATAATGCCCCTCGTTGGGCGTTTATCAATAGCGCCGGAATGCTGGGAATCAGTCTGACAATCATCATTGCCGATGCCGCGACCACACGGGGTGTAATGGGCCTGGTTGGAGGATGCTTGATGCTTGACTCAGGATTTCGCCTTGCATGTGCAATGCTTGGTCAAGCATACGGTCTGGTGCCGGGTGAGATTCTGTACTGGATGACCCGCACAATCGTACAAGCAGCAAGGCGTCTGGCAGGAAAGACATCGGGCAGCGATCTCACATAAGAGAGGCCTTCGTGCCATTGTCACGAGGAGCGAAGTGAATCGAAATTCTCACGGAGGAGCGAGAATGAGAAGGCGGGCTGCAATCGCGATGGTGTGTGGTTGTATTCTTTTTCTTGCAACTAGTTGGCTCGTTGGCTGCCGACCGACCACCCCTCGAGGATTTGGTGGGAAGGGTATTAGCTGGATGCGGTTGGAAGCCGGTAAAGAGCCCTTGCCGGGAGTTAACATCGGCTGGATCGGCATCGCCGTCTGGGGAGACGGAGCAGCCTTCGTTATCTGGAGCGACGGCACGGGCGGCGGCATGGGGGCCGGTGGAATGGGTGGCAGGAAGTTACAGCCCGGCGAGACAAGAAGAGGCGTCAAATACGAAGGCAGCGTAACGTCGCGCGATGGGCGAAGCGTGAATGTGGAGTGCCACACGCCCGATGGGAAGACGGGCACGGTCAAAATCGGCGAGGAAGCCTTCGAACTGACTCGGGGAGGGTTTTTTCTTGTCGCGACGAGCGGAGCAAAACCGAAAGTGAAGCAGCTCAAGTTGGACAAGCTCGATCTGAAACCCATGGGATCACGGACGCATGACGACATCACTGCGCAGACGCTCGGAGCACTGGCTGAAAGCGACCCGGACATTGGATCGTTTTTCGTCGAGGAGGCCCGCCGGCAGTAGAGAGACTCTGCGCAGGGAGCTGCCGATGTCCGGCTGCTCTCTGAACCGGACCTTGCGACGGCCATCGTCAGTGTTGCCGAGGCGCGACATCGCGCCATCAAGTAGAAGGGGAACTTCCTGCCATGACGGAGAGGCGGGGGTCCAGGAGGAGCGTAGATGCGAAAGCCGTTTGCTGTCTTCATGGTTGTGATGTGTATCCTTTCATCGGCCTGCGCCGCGATCTCTCCCCGATGGTCCCGGGTGGCTGAGAAGCCGGCCAAATACCTTCGGGCCTCACCCAAACAAATGCAATGGTGGCGGGACGCCAAATTCGGTCTGTTCATCCACTGGGGGCCGGTCAGCCTCAAAGGCACCGAGATCGGTTGGTCGCGTGGCGGCGAACGCCGAGGCCGAAATGATAGGGACAAAGGTGCCATTCCTGTCGAGGATTATGACAACCTCTACAAACAATTCAATCCGACCAAGTTCAATGCCAAGGAATGGGTAGCCGTCGCCAAAGCGGCAGGGATGAAATACCTTGTCTTCACGAGCAAGCATCACGACGGCTTTTGCGAGTTCGACAGCAAGCTGACAACCTACACGATCATGTCTTCCCCGTTTCGCCGTGATGTAGTCGGCGAACTGGCAGAAGCCTGCCACAAAGCCGGCATCAAGGTGGGCTGGTATTATTCGCCGGTTGACTGGCATCACCCCGACTATCGAACCGCGAATCATGATCGCTATATTCAATACCTGCACGGCCAGTTGCGTGAACTTTGCGCCAACTATGGCAAAATTGACATCATCTGGTTCGACGGCCTTGGCGGCAGCGCAAAAGACTGGGACTCGGAGAACCTGCTCAAGATGATCCGCGAACTTCAGCCGGGGGTCATCATCAACAACCGGGCCGGCCTGCCCGCCGACCACGACACGCCGGAACAGGAGATCGGCAAGTTCCAAACCGACCGCGCCTGGGAGAGTTGCATCACGATTGGCGATCAATGGGCGTGGAAACCCAACGACGACATCAAATCGCTCAAGCAGTGTATCCAGACACTCGTGCGGGTTGTGGGCGGTGACGGCAATCTGCTTTTCAACGTCGGACCCATGCCAACCGGCGAGATCGAACCTCGACAGGTCGAACGGCTCAAGGAAATGGGCGCGTGGCTGAAGAAATACGGCGAGAGCATCTATGGCACCCGCGGTGGACCTTTCCCACCCGCCTCGTGGGGCGTGACCACGCACAAGGACAACAAAGTCTATGTGCATATACTCAACTGGCCCACCGACACGATCACGCTGCCCCCGATCAAGCAGAAGATTGTGAAGAGCCGACTGCTGACCGGCGGTACGGTCATCGCCAAGCAGACGGACGAAAGCATGGCTATCTCCGTGCCATCCGCTGCTCGAAACGAGATAGACACAATCGTCGTCCTGCAAGTCGAGGGCAAGGCCACCGACATCGAGCCGGGAAAGTAAACCTCCGAACCTGGGCCTCAGTCTGAATGGTGTCGGTGGGGTGCCTTTTCGCAAGTTTCCCAAGACACGCAACAATGTAAAAAAGGCTCTTGACAGAAAGGGCACTATTGTCATAGTTGAACTATGACAATCGGAAGAAGAAGCACGTCATGATCTTCGAAATCGAACCTCGCTCACCCAAAACGATCTACCGCCAGATCTGCGACCGCGTGAAGTTGGACGTCGCGCGCGGCACGCTCAAGCCCGGCGACCGCTTGCCGCCGATCCGCGACGTCGCCGCCGAAGTTCGCGTCAACCGCAACACCGTCGCACGCGCCTACCAGGAATTGGAGCGTGAAGGGATTATTGTTTCGCGCGCCGGCACAGGCAGCTTCGTTGCCGACGCCCAATCGGACCTTCAGCTGCGCGAGCGTCTTCGGCTGGTCGAGGAAAAAGTCACCGAACTGCTGGTCGAGGCGTTTCACTTCCAGATCGAGCCCGACCGCGTTCTTGATCTGGTCAGAAAGCAAATCGAGCGATTCCAACAGGGGGAGAAAAAATGACCTCTGCGCCGGCAATCGAAACGAAAGACCTCACACGCCGCTATGGAAAAAAACAAGTGTTGAACGGCATGGATTTGCACGTTCCGCGGGGCAGCGTCTATGGCCTGCTGGGCAAAAACGGCGCGGGCAAATCCACAACGATCCGCACTCTCATGGGTCTGATTCGCCGCCACGGTGGCACGGTCGGCGTTTTGGGATTCGATCCCGACCGCCAGGATTTTGAGGTCAAACGGCGCGTGGGCTATGTCGCCGAGAATCCCGATTTCTACGGCTGGATGCGCGTCGAGGAAATCGTGCGGCTGGTGGCAACCTATCACGCGGACTGGGATTGGTCGCTGGCCGACCGGCTGATGAAGCAGTTCAGCCTGCCGCCTCGCGCCAAGGTCAAGACTCTTTCGAAAGGAATGACGGCCAAGCTGGCGCTCTTGATGGCGCTGGGATTTCGCCCGGAAATGTTGGTTCTCGACGAGCCGACAACGGGCCTCGACCCAGGCGCGCGTCGCGAATTCACCGAAAGCGTCCTGCGCGAGTTCCAGGAGGAAGGCCGAACGGTCTTCATCTCGTCGCACATGGTCAACGAAATCGCCGGCATTGTGGATTATGTCGGTGTGATGAGGGGCGGACGATTGATGCTCGAAATGCGGGCGGAGGACTTGTTTGCCTCGGTCAAAGCGGTGCGCCTGACGTTCGCCGAGCGCGTTCCATCCGAACTCACGTGCGCAGGCATGTTGAACACGCGCGTGGATGGCCGCGAGGCAATTGTCACGGTCCGCGGTTTCGACGCCGAAAAGACGCCGTCCGAGCTGCGCCAGTTCTCCCCCGCCGACCTGGCCGTCGAGGACCTCACGCTCGAGGATATTTTCATCGCTCTCCTGCCTCACGAGGAGGACGTGTGAAGCAAGGATGAAGGATGAAGGCGGAAGGATGAACAAGAACACAAGAAAGGGGTTTGGTTGGAGCGGGACGCTCTTTGCGAAAGAGGTGCGCCAGAACATCGGCACGATTCTCGCGCTTTGCGCCTTGTTATTCCTCTATCTCTTGGGACGAGGGCTGGCGCCATACCTTTTCGATAAACCCAGCCCACCCATCGCTCTCTTTCCGTTGCTCTACTGGACGGTATTCGCCATGGCAGCGGTTCTCGGTGCTGCTTTTCTTGCCGACGAGAACGGCACGCGCACGGTGAACTTTCTTTTGCGCTTGCCGCTTCAGCGAAAGCAAATCTTCGCCCGCAAAATTGCAAGTCACTTTGCGATCCTGTTTGCCGGTCTCGTCGCCGCGCTCCTCGCAATCCTCCTTGCCCGTTCCTTGGCCACGGTTGTCACCGTTCGGATTTTCAAGACGCTTCCTTCCTACTGCTGGTCTGTTCCCCTCTTGCGGTGGCAAGCCGCCAAAGCGGCTGGAATCCACAGCCTTTATCGTGACGCTTATACCACCATCGTCTGGATTCCGTTGATCTACTTCCTCGCGGTGCCGTTTTCCATCGTTCTCGACAGGGCCATCACAGCGTTCCTCGCCGCCGCGGCATGCGCGGCCATTATCTACGCCTTATTCCAAACAGCGGGCTATTTTGTTGCTGACATATTTCACCTCCCCTCAGACCCGCGATTTCGTTTGGCCCATCTTGTGAGCAACCTTCTGCTGACAGCCGTGTTGGCGGCCGTTGTGGCTCTGTCGTGGCGGCTGTTCGCGCGCAAGGAGGGGCGATGATGCAGAAGACATGGCAACTTGTGAAAATCGAGCTACGCAGAAAGTGGCCGTTCGTCGCCGTTCTTCTGGCGCTTTGGCTGTCCGCATGTCTGGCTCTCAGATTGTGGCTGCCTCACAACTACTTGTTTCTAACGAGCGGCTGGGAAAACATCTTGATGTTGCTCTTTCCTCCCCTCTACGCACTGATCTTCGGCGTCGCGACATTTCACACGAGCGAAAAAGACGGCGTTCGGTTTTTCCTCTATCACCATCCCGTTTCGCGTGTTCGACTCTATGTTGTCCGCTATTTGGTGGGCTTCGCAATCGTGGCGATTCTCTCCGTCGTAGTCGTGTGGTTGACTCCCCATCTCCTCCAAATGCCTGTCCGTTCCGCCTTCCTTGGGGCAAAGGATTTTGCGTTTTTATTGGCATGTTTGTTTATCTACACAGCTGGGATATTCTTTTCGCCCTTATTCGCAACCGACCTAGTCGCAGTTCCGATCGCCGCCATGTATTGCGGACTTTGTGGAGCGGCCGTTGCGTTACTTGGCAAGCTCACGGAGCCTGACCTGAACAAGCCCGGACAGAGTCAATGGGAGCTGCTCATGCGGTCACCGGTCTTTCATCTGTTCGCCGGCTTGCTTGTCTTTGTTTTCTTGTCCGGCCTGATTCTATTCTCCAGGCGTCGCATTCTTGAATACTCCTGGAGCCGGCGAAGCAATGTGGCCGCGGCAATGTTTTGCGTCACGGCTATCGCGCTTTTCCTTGTCCTATTCGTGGACCCTGTGGATTTGCTCTACCTCGTGGGGATTGATCTGATGCGGTGGAGATAGAAGATGATTTTTGATTCTCGATTTACGATTTGCGATTTGAGATTTGAAATGTCGCGTGGGAGATTGCGGCCACGCACGCAGCGCTGTGTTGCGATGGGGCGTGCGGCGCTCCTGTTTTGCATCCTACTGCTTTGTCTTGGTTGCCGGAGCCAGAAAAGTCGCGAGCAAGAATTAGAGAACATTCGCAGCCTGTTGCATAAAGTGGACGCCTATCGGGACAAACATTTTCCGCCGCCGAACTGGAAAGCCTACCAGCGCGTCTTTGGCGAACCGGTCGTTGTACCCTCAAGCACAATTCCATCTTCGCCCGAACTGTATAATGCCATGGCCGCTCCGCTGAGAAGGTGGACCGGTGAGTTTTTGGTTTCCCCGCAGGCAATTGCCGCTACGCCCGAACTGCGCTACGCTCTTGAGGCCTACTACCAACACACCGAACCGAAGTGGCAAATGGTTCAACAAGCAATCGCCGGCGGGGGATATTATCTCAGCTTTGCGGAGGAAGAGCGTCTTTCATTTCCATACGCGTATCTGAATTGGCATACACTTTCGACGTTCGCGCGGGACAATTGTCTGAAAGGGCTTTTCTTTCTGGCGACTAACCGGCCGACAGAAGGCATCACCCAGTTTTCGATGGGCCTCAAACTGGGAAAACGGCTCTTTGGAAAAACGTTCACCGGCGGATGGATCGGCGCGAGGATCATCTCCATTTCGTGCGCGGGATATGATCATCTCCTCTGGCGGCCGATGGATGCCGAGATTGCGCGCTATGCCCTCACAAGCTGCCAGGGCTTTGAGATTCCTATTCGAGAACATTGCGAGGCGGCGGTCGCCGGGGAACTCCTTATCTTCGCCAGACCACTGCTCCAAGGGCCGCGTAGGTTGGAGTGGTGGCCGGACACACTCACCATAGGCATGTTCCTCTGGGATACCTCGTTCTACGGTCAGGGGAGCTGCTTGTCAGCGACCATGATGTCGCGATGCGAGAATCGGCGGTGGCTTGAGCGAATGAAACGGATGGCGGGGTCCAAACGGGCAGCCTACTATTTCAAGATTACGACCGCGCCCGCCATCCGAAAGCGATTGCGCCACATTTTGGCGACCGAGCCGGATTACCAAAACAATCCGATGCCGGCGATATTCGACAAGTCGGATTTCAAAGACTTGTCGCCCCAACTGGAAATTCTCCTGCGCGCCCAATTGCGTTATGATATTTACAGCGCGGCGCCGTTCATCTCAGTTCTATCCGCTGTCGCCAAGCTCGAAATGCTGCGTGTGGCTTTGGCCGCCCGTGTCTTTCGCGCCGAAAAGGACCGCTGGCCGACGGACGTGGCCGAATTGCAAGCGGCCGATTTGATCTCAACCCCTGTTATTCATTTCCCAGGTCCGCTGACCATCGTGGATCTTTATTCGAACTATGGCCAGACGCCGGAGAAAGTGGACAGACTTGTCGCCGCGGCAATCCTCGACAGTGTGCATTTGAAGATAGTACCCGTTAGCCAGGCGCCCCTCATATCGAATGTCGAGCAAGCCGATGGCCAAACGATACTTTCCATCCAGGATGTCAAGATTTCGCGGGCGGAGACGGACCTGTTCATGAAGAGCCTGGCGGCTTTTGCGCCCCTGGTGGAAAACATCCGCTTGTCCCGATTCACCTCTTCGACACTGACCGTCGCAGACACGAAGAACCCATTCCCTCTCTTCCCTCCGCCCGACAGTCCCATTTACACCAGCATGACAATCGAGGCCAGTTTCAAACGCCCGAAACACTTCTGGGTCGTCTATTCGTGGGGACCCGACGGGAAGGACGATGGCGGGATCGTAGTTTATGATCGCAAGAACGGTCCAACCAGCGCCGGAGACATTGTGCAGATCATCGGCTGGGAGTGAGAGAAACTAGTCTTGAGTGCTGAAGGATGAAGGCGGAAGGATGAATGCTGAACGATGAACTCCGAACACAGAGATTCCTGTCGCTTTCTCACTCAGAACTCAGGACTCGGAACTCAGGACTACTCTTCCAGCGGGAGGATGACCGTGCGAATCCACTCGACTTCGGCGCGAAGACCTTCCTCCAAACCGACGCGCGGCACATAGCCAAAATCAGATCGGGCGCGGGACGTGTCGGCGTACGTGTGGCGAACGTCGCCTTTCTGGGGTTCGACGTGACGAATGCGCGCCGGCCGGCCAACAATTCTCTCCAACAATGCAATCACCTCGTTGAGTGTGACGCGCGAGCCGCCGCCGATGTTGTATATGCCGCCTGACTGGCCACGCTCAGCGGCGGCGAGATTAGCCGCAACCGCATCGGAAATGAACGTAAAGTCGCGCGTTTGGTCGCCATCGCCAAAAACGGCGAATTCTTCGCCGCGTAACATTGCCTTGATGAGGCGATGGAAAGCCATGTCGGGACGCTGCCCGGGACCATAGACGGTGAAGTAGCGCAGCGAAACCGTCGGAACGCCAAAATTCGTCCAGTAGAGCCGAGCCAGGTGTTCACCGGCGAGTTTCGTCACGCCGTAAGGCGAGACCGGCGCCGTGGGATGATCTTCGCTCATCGGCAGTTGCTCGGTGTTTCCATAGACCGATGACGAGGAAGCATAGACGAATCGCAAGTGGCGATCCTTGCAGGCTTCGAGCAAGCGCTGGGTGGCTTGAACATTGTTTTGCGTATAGATTTGGAAATCGCGGCCCCAGCTGGCGCGAACGCCCGCTTGGGCCGCCTGATGATAAACCACGGCGACGCCGTCGAGCAGCGCATCCAGATCGGCGTCGAGAAGGCTCTTCTCGAAAAAGCCAAAGCGAGGACTGGCCACAAGAGGCTTGAGATTGTGCTCTTTGATGGCGCGCGGATAGTAGTCAATAAAGCAGTCAATACCGACAACGTCGTTGCCGCGTTCGAGTTCAGCGCGCGCAACCGATGAACCGATGAAACCGGCAACGCCGGTGATGAGAATACACATTATCTCTTCTCTGCCGTTATGCTGTCCGATCACCGGTTTGCGGATATACGCAGCGACTGGTCGTTATAGGAAACACCAAAACAAGAAACTCTTCCAAAACCTACAACATCCATAAGAAGAAAGTAAAGGGATCACGGAGAAGTCAGGAGTGTATGCCATCTAGTGGCATATGATCTTCTGCACGCACTGCAAACGTGACAGTAGGCAACTCCACCGAGTCAGCACTCCCTGGATAGGTTCGGTACATTCTAATCCCCCACGATTTGCTGAGACGAGCCCAGTCGGAAGCTCTGTAACTCGCTGTGAGTTCTCCGCTGGACAACTGCGGTATGCTTGCCTCACCAAAAGGTTCAAGGTTATCAAAAACTCGCATTTGATCCTCCTTCCGAAAAGCTAAGCGATCAATCCTTTTTCACCACTTATCTGCTTGCGTTGAACAAATCTCAGACCTTCGCGCCTTGTGATAGTTGCCACATCAATCGGCCCGCCACAGCCGCGAATATCTACGGTCAATCTTTGTGCCGTAATGGTCGTTCTAATGAAAAAGATCGCGAGATCTACACAATCTTGTAAAGGCATCGCAGCCAGAGGGAGAGACATCTGTAGCACCCGTAGCGATTGCAGCAGCGTTTCAACTTGCTGAGGTTGCAGGTGCAGGGTGGTTGCCGTGATCTCTGGTAACCGATGATCAAACCCTTGAATCAGACGGTCAACGACATCGCGCTGTCCGCCCCAGGTTATCCCAAATTCGCCGGGGTTGGGCTGTTGCTCGGTGGGCGTTGGCCTCCTAGGGATTTCAAATAAGAACACCTTACCATAAGCCTCTCCCTCGTCAAAACCGCCTGCGACAAAGGTCATGCCTGGCCCATCAAAGTCTGCGGGCATTGTTGCCTGCCACTGTCGCATGAAAAAATCGCTGAGACGTTGTGCGAAATTCTGGACAGGAAGACGTTCCTGAGGCAATTCAGCCTCAAATTCCGGTATAAAGCTATGAGCGGCTCTCAAGCCGATCGCGGCCAGTCCGTAAGTGACAACGCCAACAGCGGTATTGGGGGGACTGAAAGAGAGCAACTTCGTCGCATTGTCGAAGTTCACGTGAATCTGCTGATCTGCGAGCTGAACTCCAAGGGTGACTCGACTCTCTGCCGCCAGAACCATGCCCTCTGGTCCCTTTATGACAATTCCAAGTGACATGCTGTCTCTCTCCGCGGCCAATCAAAGACACTGTACACAGCGGTGAAACGCGGCGTCAACTGACGATTAGCCGCCTTCTTCCAGTCTCGCGACCCGCGTCGGCTTGGGCTGCTGGGCCTTTTCGAGATTGGTTTCATCCAGTTGGGCGGCTTTTGTAGGAGCGCCGGGTTTCGTGGCCGACGTCTCACTTGTCTTGGGTCCAACCGTTTCCACAGTCACGACCGGTTTGACAACATTGCCCATCCGCTCCCGCGCACGCGCCAGTTCGGACAGTCGCTTCGGATCCACAATGCCGGGATCGCCCTTGACATGCATTTGCCACCGACCGGCTTTGTCCTGCGTCATCGTAATGACCCGGCCGACAATCGCCGCTTCCTTGCCATCCCTGTCCTTCTGAAAAATTACCGGATTCAGGGAAAGAACATGGCGCTTGTCGGTGACATACAGCTCGTATCGCCCGCACGTGGCACGGGTATCAGTCGGTTTCCCTGTTGGACCGGCGGCGCCCATGTTGCGGATCGTGATGTGCACTTGTCCTTTGTGCTCCGCCGTTGCCGTAACCAGTCCCTTGGCGCGATCAAACGTCAGATCATCGCAACGCAGGTCAATATCTTTGGTCAACAGAATGACATCTTTGACTGCTCGAAAGTTTTCGAGCTGATTATCGGCTCCTAGCGAAAAGTTGAACTCCCCGTCAGGGGCGGCCTGCAATTGACTGTCCGGCCCCAGAATCGAAGTGAGGTCCTGAACGGAAGCGTCGTCTTTCGGAGCGGTGGTCTTGCGCGTCTCGGCCGCGAAGCTTAACGACGCAAGAACACAGAACAGCCCAGCGAGCAGAAACTTTTCCCTCCCCTTTCGAACGGCCGTACGTTTTTCCATGGTTTCCTCTCCTCCCCCGCGCCTGGCACGGTATGCCTCGACCCCGTTCATCTATGGCCCAACGGAACCGTCGGGCTCTTGAAGCCTTCCGTGGCTATTGGCCTTCTTTTCCGCTCTTGATCGTCGGTTCTCCACGAATGCTGATATTTCTCAGACGATCATCACTAACAAAAGCCCTACCCTTCATGACGCTATGCTGATTTTTCTCGGCCGAAAGCCCGCGGAGTTCAACATCCCCGACACCATAAAGCATAGCTCGCTTTGCATCGCGATAAGCCCGCAGACACGTGGCGATAGACCCATCCGAGCGGCAAGAGACGACCTTGCGGTTCGCCGTGCCGATCAGGTCTATGTCATTGCGGTGGCGCACAACCATGTCGGGCAGCCCCCCCACCAGACGTGTGGTCGTTGTCAGGAGATCAATATTGGCTTCTTTTCCCCCAATCTGCTTGTAGAAGGGGAAAGTAGGTCCAATTCGCTTGTCCTCTCGCGCATCCTTTGCATAATCTCGTAGATAGAGATAGCCTTCGGGCGCTTCCAGTGTATCTTTTAGAGCGGTTTCTTTTTCAAAGAAATCCACATGAATGCCTCGAAGATAGACGACACCCAGTTCCTGGTAAAGGCGGGCCCTCTCGGCGGACACTTGTTGGCGAAGCACTCCGCCCTCGGTGATGTAAGTTGTGAAACTTGTCATTTCCGCCGGTGGCAGGAGACCCGTAGTCTCTTCCTCCGCCGTTGCATGTATATTTATAGGACACAACGAACAGAATAGCAACAGGAAGATTCGATGGCGAATCCAATACAGGCAGCATGCCTGTTCTACCAAACCGGAATTCCCGGGCTGCGGTTTTGTTCTCAGCATACTCATCACTGTTGGGACCTTTTTTCCCATCGGTTATGCATCCACATCCACTGGTCAGGATAGCGACGGATAATGTCCTCCAGGCGCCGCACGTATTCTTCGGTCAAACAACGCACCCTGGCGGCATGATCCTCGCCTTCGGGAATCGGGAGCGGGCCTTGACAAAGCAACTCATGCCGGCGCCCGTCATCGGACCGTTTCATGACGGCGAGGAACCAGACTGCGCCTGACCGCAGGATCAGCTCCGCCGGACCGGTTGGAGTGTGTGCCGGCCGGCCGAAAAAATCCACGAAAATGCCGTCAATCTTCCGCACATCCTGGTCGTTAAGGATAGCCAATGTGCCGCCGCGGGTCAAGTGGCGGAAGAAGCCTCGCACCGGTTCCCCACGCAGAAAGACCTTCAATCCCACGTTCCGACGGTAGCCGTTAATCAAGTGATCGAGATGCGGGTTGCTCAAACGGCGCGCGATTACACCCGCGTTCATACCGAGAATCCTTACCCCGTAGGCTCCCAGAAGTTCCCAATTTCCAAAATGGCCGCCGAGAATGACCAGGCCGTTTCCGGAACGAGAGGCTTGGACGATCGGCTCGGGATTGTCGAAACGAATCCTTTGACGCAACTGCTCGTCGCTCCAGCGCGGGAAAAGCATGATTTCGGCGGCATCTCGGCCAGCATTGATGAACACCTGACGCGCAATGTCGCGCCGCTCGGCCTCCTTCTTTTCCTGACCAAACGCTATGGCCAGATGTTCCAGGGTCATCCCCCGTTGGCGTCGCAAAACGGCGAAAGCCAGCCGCCCGAGCCAGCCCCCCAAGGTAATGGCCGCGTCAAATGGAAGAAGCAGCACAAGCGCCTGGGCGAGTCGCGCACCCCAATAGACCAGTCGCCGGCGCAGGCGCTGAAGCGTGCGGTTCTTCTTAGGCAAGATACTTCTCCACCAGCTTGGCCCACAGGCCCTTGGCTTTCAGAATCGCTTCGGCAGCCTCGCGAATGGCGCCGCAGCCTCCTTTCGCGCGGGTCACCCAATGAGCATGGCGGCGCACATCCGCGCAGGCATCCGCCACGGCAATGCCAATCCCGGCGCGTCGCATCATGGGTAAGTCGGCCAGATCGTCTCCCATCACGGCCACTTCTTCCGATGCTACACCCTGGCGTTGGAGAAGATCCAGAAAGGCGGGCAACTTCTGCACCTGGCGCTGGTGAACCTCGGTGATTCCCAGTTCGGCGCACCGCCGCACAGCCGAATCCGACTCGCGGCCGGTAATCACCGCCACCGCGATGTTGTGGCGAATCAAATACTTGATCCCCACGCCATCGCGGCTGTCAAAGCGTTTCAATTCTTCGTTGGCGCCAAAAAAAATGCCCGCATCAGTCATCACGCCATCCACATCGAGCACCAAGGGTCGGATGCGGGCCAAAGCGGATCGCAGTTGATCGCGGTTCAAGTGCAAGATTTTGCCCCTCTTCCCTTTCACCAAAGCGCAAAGACTTCTGATTCTCAGACGTGGGTGTCGGTCTGTCAACAGAACTCAAGGGCAACTTCAGACTGTGGCGATTCCATAAAGTCCACGGAATCAACGACCTTTGTAGTATTCGTCACCTTTCTTGGCTCACGGGCAGAACGCCCGTGCCACACCAATCAGGGAGGAAAAGGGCCGATGTCGAACCGAGCGATCTCGATCGAGTGAAGGGTCACAGTGTGGCGTCCAACGGCGGGCACGACCAGGAATTGATTGATTTTCCACACCCATCCTGGATTGGCCAATCCGGCTTCGTTCCCATAGCGCCCCATCTGGTGCAAGGTAGCCATGCGCGAGATCTCGAAGGATTCGCCCGGGCCGTGCCACATGACAGAGCCGCGGTCACGGCGGGTGGGCCGATAGCGAACCAAAACACTGTAGTAGCCAGCCGATGCGACAAGTTCGGGACTCAGCAGTCCAGCGTGCTCATCCGCAAACTCATAGTCGCGCGGGCCGTCGGTGTGAATATGGGCAAGTCGGACGTTTCCCGACGGCTGCCATTGCTCGAGCTGATCGCCCGACCACCGCCACGTTTTCACGCCCTCCACGCGACCGACCGTGAGCCGCCTGTCTCCGGTCACAGTGAACGTAATGGTTCCGGTCGAGGCCTCGGGAGCCAAGAGCGCCTCCACGCGCGGCGACTCGATCCCGGTGAGCGTCGAAAGCGCCTTGGCGGCGCTGTCGGGCCGATTCGAGTGGGCCAAACCAAAACGCACAGGCCAGTTCAAAATGGCAAAATGGCTGTCTGGCGGCTGCTGGGTGCAGACTTTGACCATCTTGGCAATCCAACGGCGGTTCTGGTTAAAGGATTCGCGCCAGTCGGCGCCGAAACGCACCTGGACCGCTATCAGTGCTCCCGCGAGAATCAAGGCGACAACAAGCCCAATCACCCGGCGCGATTTGTCGCTTCGACCCACGCGAACCAATGCTTCAAAAACTCCGCCCAGAAACAACGCCCAACCGACCGTCACAACATATACAAGCCTCCCGCCATCGTAGAGATGGGGAGCCAAAGTCAGAATCGGCAAGGTCGTCAGGATCATCCAACCCATGGCAAAAAGCAGAAGCGGAGGAAAGTCCAGCACCGACCAAACCACCGCCATGCCACCCAAGAGTGTGAAAAGGTTGATCAGGTCGCCCCACCGCTCGATCTCGCCGAACGGGAGAAGGACGATTCGAAAAACGGCATCATACGTTTCTCGCACGGAAGCAAGCGTTAGACTTTTTCCATACCCTCCCACGCCGCCAAGAACCGTGTGGCGAAATCCAACATAAACCAGAGCAAGAATAATGAAAACGCCTGTCCGCCACAGCGGCTTCGCTAGGGCAAACATCTTGCCCGTAGCTGGTTCGGTCTGCTCACGGGCAGGATGCCCCTGCCTCCACCAGAGGCATTCGGCCCAAAGCAAAACGAGCGGGAGCGCCACCCAGCTTTCTTTGGAAAGAGCGCCGAGCAAAGCGCCAAACAAAGCAAGCGCCCCGTGGCGCGACGCGCTCGATTCGCGCCAAACCAAATAGCCGAATACTGCAACCAGGAATCCACACGTTGCCATCAGGTCGGCGAGCATCGAAACCTGAAATAGCGCCTCCGCATGGGTCGGAAAAACGGCGAAAAACAGTGCCGCCGCCCAGGCCGTCCGGAGGCGTCCCGAAAGACGCATCGCGATCAGCCAGACCAAGGCGCAATTCAACACATGAACAGCGCCCGAAACCAGGAGATAGCCCGGTGTCCAGAGACCAAAACACAGTCGTTCGAATTGCATAACCAATCGAGGCAACGGGCGATAGAATCCACCGATGTTGCGATAGCCTTGGTGCCAGTCGCCCCAAAACAGGTGAGGAATCCGATCGCGGGGGATCCGTTCGACGTGAAACCAATCGTCGTTCAAGAAAACGGCGTGATGCACTGTTGGACCGCAGAGCAAAGCATAGACGACAGCGCAAACCAGAAAGACAACCCACAATCGTGAGAGATGAGGCAGGAAAGATGAACGATGAATCTCGGTTTTGCTCTCGTTCACCATTCAACGTTCATCTTAGCGGCTTTTATGGCTTATCCTCGCGCGGGACAGGCCCAGGCCCGGTAGCGACCGAACACGTTCAGCCAGTTGGCCCGCACTCAGCCCGTAACGCTCAAAGAGAATCGCCGTATCGCCATGCTCGACGAATTTGTCGGGAAGCCCAACGCAGTGGCAACGAGCGTTGTTGATTCCACGGGCGCTCAACCATTCGAGCATCGCAGAGCCAAAACCGCCCGAAATGACATTATCCTCAACCGTGATCAGATGAGTATAGCGACGGGCCAGATGCATCAATAAGGCTTCGTCAAGCGGCTTGACAAACCGGACATTGACCAGGCCGGCTTCGATCCCTTCCATCGCCAACAGTTCGGTGGCGCGGCTTGCTTCCGGAACCATGCGTCCCACGGCGAGGAAGACCACACGGTGTCCTTCGCGCAATACTTCGGAGCGCCCAATCTCCAGGTGGCGCGATGGAACCGTGAGATCGGCCCCAACGCCAACCGCGCGCGGATAGCGCACCGCGACCGGGCCGCTTTCGTACGCGACGGCGGTCAGCAGCATATCGCGTAACTCGACCTCGTCTTTTGGCGCCATGACGACAAGGTTCGGGATCATACGCAGATAGGACAGGTCGAAAGCGCCATGGTGGGTGGGCCCGTCCTGACCCGCCAGGCCGCCGCGATCAATGGCGAAAATGACCGGCAGCGACTGCAATGCGACATCATGGATAATTTGGTCAAACGCCCTTTGGAGGAAAGTTGAGTAAACAGCAACAACCGGTCGCAAACCCTGAGTGGCCAGCCCTGCCGCGAATGTCACCGCATGTCCCTCGGCGATTCCCACATCGAAACATCGTTCCGGAAAGCGCCGGGCGAACTCAGCCAGTCCCGTCCCCGGAATCATGGCGGCGGTGATGGCGACCAGTTCGTTGTGTTCGTCGGCGATGTCGCAGAGCGTGTGCCCGAAAACCTCGGTATAGGTCGGCGGTCCCGGATGATCTTCGGGTTCACCCGTCTCAACACAGAAAGGCGACGCCCCGTGCCATCGAACGGGATCGCGCTCCGAAGGCGGATAGCCCTTGCCCTTTTTCGTGATCACATGAAGAAGGATCGGCCCCTTCAAGTCACGCAACTTGGTCAGGGTCGAGAGCAGACCGCGCAGATCGTGGCCGTCAATCGGGCCGAAGTAGCGAAACCCCAATTCCTGGAAGAGCATTCCGGGCACGATCAACCCTTTGATGCCGTCGCGCAAACGCTTGGCCAGCGAAGCCAGCCGCGCACCATAGGCGGGAATGCGATTGATCAGCTCGGCCAGTTCGCGATGGGCCTCGTTGTAAATCCTTCCCGTAATCAGGCGGTTCAGATAGCGCGACATGGCGCCGACATTGCGCTCGATGGACATCTCGTTGTCGTTGAGAATGACCAGCAGGTTGCAGCCTGCATGACCGGCATTGTTCATCGCCTCGTAAGCCAAACCACCGGTCATGGAACCATCGCCAATGACGGCGACGACGCGATACTGCCCGCCTGCGAGGTCGCGAGCGGTGGCGATCCCCAACGCCGCCGAGATCGAGGTGCTCGAATGGCCGGCGCCAAAGGCGTCGTATTCACTTTCGGCGCGCGAACAAAAACCACTCAATCCCCCATGTTGGCGCAACGTGTGAAACCGCTCGCGCCGCCCCGTGAGGATCTTATGGGCGTACGCCTGATGTCCCACGTCCCAGATCAATTTGTCGCCGGGGGTATCAAAGCAATAGTGCAGCGCGATCGTCAGTTCGACGACACCCAGCGACGCGCCGATATGTCCGCCCGCGTGCGCCACTGTCTGGATGATCGTTTCGCGGACTTCGCCGGCCAGAGCGGTCAGTTCATCCATGCTCAGCTTCTTCAAGTCAGCCGGCGAATCAACTTTCTCCAGAACTCCCAATGTTCCTTGCCTCAATCAAATGGCAATCGCAAGGGCATTCGACCCACAAACGATCCTGGGCAAGATGCCCATGCCACGGTTCAAGTTTCCTTTTGCTCGCCGTTCAAGTCGCTTAGCTCGATCTCGCCGTCTTCTTTTTCGCTGATCATCTGGATTTTCTTCTCCAACTCGGTGAGATGGCGTCGCAGCTCCTGCCCGAGTCGCTTCCCTTCTTCATAGAGGCGAACCGTCTCATCCAACGAAGCCTCGCCCGATTCGAGCCGCGCGACAATCTCCTCGAGCCGCGCCATTGCCTTTTCGAACACGATCTTTTTCTGTTGGGCCATTTGTCTCACCGTCACCCGTCGTCAAAAAGGACGGACGGAACTGAGAAGCAGCAGTTTCGCAAAACCACGAACAATAAGTATCCTAAGCCAAACGCCGCCCGTCAAGCTCGACTATTAAGGCTATGGCAAGCCGCTGCGAGAAGAGTTTCTATTGACAGGCAATGGGTGTCGGGTCATGACCCTCGTCAGGTGGTCGGACCTCGGGCATGTTTCAAGGTCGGCTAGCGCGCGGAATCGGCAGTCGGAGGGCGAGGCAATGGCAATTCGCATGGCGGTCATCGGCTGCGGCTACTGGGGACCGAATCTGATTCGCAACTTCCATGACGAACCCCGCGCCGTGGTCCGCTGCATTTGCGATATCAATCCGGCGCGCCTGGAGGCGATTGGTCGGCGCTTCCCGGCCGTCAGGCTCGCGCGCGACTATGGCAAGGTCTTGGCTGACAAGAAGGTTGATGCCGTCGTTGTGGCGACCCCTGTGGAAACGCATTTCCCGATCGCCCAAGCGGCTCTCAAGGCGGGCAAACATGTCCTGATCGAAAAGCCATTGACCGATTCGTCGGCGACGGCCCGCAAGCTGATCGCGCTGGCCGCGAAACAGCACCGCGTTCTCATGGTGGATCACACGTTTCTGTTCACTTCCGCCGTGCAGAAAATGAAAGAGATCGTGAACTCGGGTGAACTGGGCGAAATTTACTACATTGATTCTGTCCGCGTGAACCTCGGCCTCTTCCAGCACGATATCAATGTGGTGTGGGATCTTGGCCCTCACGATATTTCGATTGCGAACTACATTCTGGGCCATTCGCCCCAACGTGTCTCGGCTGTCGGTGCTTCCCATATCAGCCAGAAGATCGAGGATGTCGCCTACGTCACGCTTTACTACCCCGACCGGTTGCTCGCCCATTTTCATGTCAACTGGCTGGCGCCAGTCAAGATTCGGCAGATGCTTGTCGGGGGCAGCAAGAAAATGCTTCTATGGAACGACATTGAACCGTCCGAGAAAATCAAGGTTTATGACAGCGGCGTCACCGTGCGACCGCTTGCCGATGGCCGCCCCGACAAGGGCGACATCTATAAAACGTTGATTCAATATCGAACGGGCGACATGCGCGCCCCGCGGCTGGAAAACGTCGAAGCCCTGAGCCGCGTAGTCAGCCACTTCATTGACTGCATCGAAACGGGCCACAAACCGATCACCGACGGCGAGGTCGGATTGAACGTAATCCGCGTTCTCGAAGCGGCCGACCGCTCGATCAAAAACCGCGGCGAAGCCGTCCATCTCTGATCGCGATTCTAAGTGCGGCAATTCATGAATACGGCGACATCAATTATGGTCGAAAGGAGTCTTTTGACAGGATAACAGGATGGACGGGATGGAGGCGGGAGTGAGGCAGGTATCCTGTAAATCACAGCCTGAAAGAGGCGTTCGGAATGGAATTCAAAGAGATGACGGAAAAGATCATTGGTTGTGCCTATCGCGTGTACAACAAGATGGGTTACTTGAAGTCCGTGAGGCGGGTCATTGTGGCTCACGAGATTGAGTTGGTGAATGATCTGGTTGCCACCGGCAAGCCCGTGGGCTTGGTTCTGAATTTTGGCGAACGGAAGGTGGACGTGAGACGAAAGGTGCGGCAGTGGGTCGGGAGATAAACAGGATTTCAGCAATCCCGTCCATCCTGTGATCCTGTCAAAAACAATACGTCACCGAACTGATGAATCAGAGGACTTAGGCAGAAAAACGGATGAGAAAACGCACAATTGTATTGGGCAAAGGAACGTTGGCCATTCGGATCGCGGACTGGTTCCTGAAACACCCCGACTATCAACTCATCCAGATCGTCCCCGTGATCCCGGAGCCGGCTTGGACCGATTCACTCTCGGCCTGGATAAGAGAAAATCAGGTCCCATGTGTGGAATCAGGGCATTATAAGGACATACCCGGCGTCAAAAGCGAGGATTGGCAAATTGACCTCGCCTTCTCTGTTTTCTACGACAAGATCATCAAGCCGTGGTTCATTGCAAAGTGTAACCGAATATTCAATCTTCACAACGCTCCACTTCCGCGCTATCGAGGCGTTTCGCCTATCAACTGGGCGCTCAAGAACAATGAAACGAAGCATGGCGTCACGATTCACGAGATCACGCCGGGCATAGACGACGGTCCGATCATGGCGAAGCTGGAATACTCAATCTATCCCGAGTTCGATGAGGTGATTGACGTTTACAAACGAGCGCTCGAATACGGGTGGATATTATTCGAACAGACCATGCCGATACTGGAAAAGATTAAACCCCAGCCGCAGGACGACTCGCTGGCAACCTACTACAATATCGAGCAGAACGATCTTCTTGGTGAAAGAAGAAGTTTCACCAAGAGAGAGTCACTGAAGAATCCCGCCCATTGAGAAGCACTCGCTTTCGCCGGTTGTTCTACCACATTTGGAAGATCTCCTCTTCGCCCAGAAGTTGGAAGATACGCTGCTCGACGACGCGGTCTTTGTTCTTGCGGCGCTTCTCGGCAATGTTCTTCAGGTGCAGATACTCGCGCTCGGCTTCCTTGAGCCGCTCTTCCACCTGTGCCTGTCTCATTTCGAAAACTTGATTCAATAGCTCGCGCAGCTGCAACTCGAGAACAGGCTGCTTGTCGGGCGCCGCCGTGCGATACTCGAGAGCCAGTTGCTCGGAACGCGCCTCGAACCGAAGCGCTTGCTCGCGGCCCGCGAATCCCTGGGGGTCCTCGCCTCGCTGATGTTCCATATCCGTTCGTTCGTTGAATGCTTCATTGAGACTCTGAAAGTACTCGTGCGGGTTCTGCGCTTTATTTTTCTCGATCTCTTGGGCTCGCAGCGGATGGTAAGCGCGCAGGAATTCCAGGCCCGACTTTTCTCGTTCCGCCTGGAGAATCAGCTCGGCCGGTCGCGTGTCGGGCGCATCGGACCATCGAAGGGGCGAAGGCAGCGCGATGGTTCCTGGTTTTGGGGTGGTGGGCGCTGGTTGCTGGGCCGCGGCCGGTTGGGCGGGCGGCGCAGGCGCCTGCTCCTGTCCCCTGACCATTACATAGCCGGCAGCGAAAAGAACCAGTCCTACCATCGCTACAATGAAAAGCCGCTGTTTTGAATCCATCGTTTCATCCTCCTTTTTTGGGACTTGCGGGCGGCAGTTTCGCCACCGCCTCGCGTGCATATTTCAACCAAGCGTCGAGCGGCGCCAAAGGCCCGCCCTCGCGAAGATGCGACACTTTCTCCTGGCGGGCAGTCGCATCAAACAAATCAATCATCCCGGCGACTTCATCGCGGCTGATCTTGTCCGCCTCGTTGCGTGGATCGAGCGCATGCACGATTTGCACATACAGAACGGGCAAGTGCGCCACCCGGACGCGATGGAGAACGGTGGGATTTTTGGCCGCCGCTTTTTCGGCGCGGGCGAGAATCCGAGCGGCCTCATGGAGAACCTTGGGCGACAAATACCGCGATCCCGGCGACGAATAAATGCGGACATGTTCGGTCGTGGCCCGTGTCGAATCGTGCATGAGCTTGATGTATCGGCGAATGGAAGGCGCGGCGGCTTCATAATACCCGTCTGTGAATTCGCGGATCGCACGGTTGGTGTCGGATTTCGGATTCCAAAGCGTTTTCGCCACGACATAGGATCGCAACTCGGCCAACTCGGCGCCCCGGGTGAAATAGCACGCCTCTTCGTAGATTCCTTTCACTCCATTTTGGATGAAGAAAGCGGTATTGGGTTTCAGAACATACAGATTGGGAAAGGGCATGATGCTGTGAGCATAATTGATGACGTAGTCCCAAATGTAGAGGCGATTGCAAATCTTCGACCACCCCGCAATGTCGTCGCGGAACGAAGCATTGAAGGCGTCGGTCGCCAGCGGATGAATGAAACAACACTCGATCGAGCACAGTCGCACACAGACATTGGGCCGCGGGCGAATTGTCTTGGGCGGCTTGCGCGTGTATTGATAGGCCAGCGTGTCCACGATCTTGTCGGGATAATCCTTTTCAATATTCTCGGCCAGAGCGTTGACAAAAACCAGAAGCGGGCCACTCTGGCTTCCCTCGCGCTCGGCCAGCGCGGTGCAGGTCGTGCACTCGCAGTAGTTGCGCCAATCGTTCTGCGACACCGAAAAGATCGTCGCGTTGGGATTCTGTTTGATCCATTCGCGGAGCCGCTGTTTGCCCAGCCGCAGCACGTCGGGATTGGTCAGACACAGTTGGCTGTGCTCCTTGAGCCGTTGGCGTTTCACCAGCGAGAAGTATTCGGGATGCTGGCCGAAGTACTTTTCGGGCGGGATGAGCGATTCAAACGTGTGGACAAACGGACCATAGCGAATGTTGTCGCCGCGCTCAGGACCCGTTCGATGGTGCATGCCGTTCATCTGGTTGCGCGCCGCCCAATCGGCATCGTGGGTGTTGGGATAATCCGTGTCGCGATATTCGAGCGGCGGGACATAGCGGCGGTCAATCTTGCCCAACCGAATGGTGCGCTGCTTGGGAATCCGGCTGCAATCGGGCGTAAACCAGCGGCAGCCAAGTTCCTCTTCGAGAAACGAATAGACGCCATAGAGCGTGCCGCGCTCAGGCCCGCCCGCGATGACAAGCCCGCGGGGCGTAGTGCGGATGACAAAACCCTCTTTGCCCAAGTCGTCCAATTTGAGACCGGCCGACAGTTTGCTCTGCCCAATGCAAACAAACGGACCGGCAATCGCCTCGTTGTCGGTGCGAATGGGCAACGTCGCACCGGAAATCTCTTGGATGAACCGGCTGAACTCCTCGGCGGCATGTCGCTCGGACGGCGAACATGATTCGCCAACCACAATCGTGTAAGTCGTTTTGCCCCGCTTGGCCAAAGGCGGCGGTCCGCCCCACCAAAAAGCGGGCAGCAAACCGACCGCCAAGCAAACCGAAATCCAGAAGCGCAGTTTTTTCATTACTTCTTCTCCTTTCGCGCTTTTTAAGCGAGAACTCTCTCTTATCTCAGAGCGTGTGCGAATAACACTTTGGAATACCCGCAATGCCGTTCGTCGTTCGTCGTTCCCACTTCAGTGGGTTATTTGCGCTCTGAAACGACCGCCTGAAGGAGGCTTCTCATACACGCTCTCACTCTCTTGCAACCAGGAAGCATCCTTCAACCACGAACCTTATGCATTCAGACAGGTTGGCAACCTATCCGACCTTTTACTCGGCCTGAAAGGCATTCGGAGTATGACGAATGGCGGTAACACAGTCGTTCTCGTCGAGCTCGATGCCGATGACATCGAAGCGGATGCGTTGCGGCCAGCGTTGCCACGGCTGAAGATACCAGTTTGCCGCGCGGCAAATCTTACGTTTCTTTTCACGATCCACCGCTTCTTCAGGCGCGCCGCTGACGAGCGATTTGCGCGTCTTCACCTCGATAAACACAAGCGTGCCGCGCTCTTCGGCAATCAGGTCAATTTCGCCGATTTTGCAGCGATAGTTGTGTTCGAGCAGCCGAAAGCCCTTGCGGTGAAGATAGCGCGCGGCGATCTGCTCGCCGGTTTCGCCCGTTTGGCGACGGCGCAATGTCCATTTCATGGCACACCACAGCCAATTTGGGTCAGGCGTGACGCGTAAGATTCTTCGATCTCGATTCGTTCGCGTTCGGGCAGTCGCACGAGCGCGCCGTCCATGGCGGCGCGAACCGCACTCGCCGCCGGCTCGCCATCTATGGCGGCGATTGCTTCGACCAAGTGGTTGAACGTCGTCGAATGGCGCAGTGGGGTATCGAACCACACAACGCCGCGAAACGTCAGGCGATGAATCGTCGTCGGCCCCAACGTGCGAAGCGCATCGAGATGGGACACGGTTCCGTAACCTTTGTGGGCCGCGAAGCCATAGCCGGGATATTCATCGTCGTAAGCGCACATCAACTCGTCACGGGCGACTTTGGCGATGATCGAAGCCGCTGCGACCGACGCGCATCGCTGGTCGCCGCGAATCAGCGGCTCGACGGGCACCATTTCATTTCGGATTGCGGATTGGGGATTGCGGATTGTGGATTGCCCACGGTTGATCTGAGACTCGGAGTCCAAGCGCAGATAGTCGGTGAGAAGATAGTCGGGCGGCACAGCCAACGCTTCGATAGCTCGCCAAGCGGCCAGATGGGTCGCGGCCAAAACGTTCAGCCGATCAATTTCTTCGGCCGAAGCCACGCCGACACCGACAGCAGCGGCGTTCGCGCGGATTTGGCCTAAAAGTTCGCGGCGGCGCTCGGGCGAAAGCTGCTTGGAATCGGCCAAGCCGTCCATGCGAAAGCCGGGCGGAAAAACGACCGCCGCGGCAACCACCGGTCCGGCGAGCGGACCGCGTCCCGCCTCGTCAATACCCGCGATGTGCCTGAGACCAGACCGCCAAGCCTTCTGCTCGCGGCGCCAGCTGGGTTCCGTCGGCATTGTTCCTTCGCCCACCTACGGCGCTCATTCTCGACCGAACCGATCCTGACAAGCCAAACTGCCCGGCGGATTGTATGTCAACGCGAAAGCGAAGAGCCGGAAAAAGAAAAACCCACGGCACGGGCCGTAGGCCGGAAGCATCAAACCCTTAAAATCACTCTCATTGCATTGGCGTGTTGCTCATTGGCGCCGCCGCCCGCTCGCGGCTCATCGCGGCGAGAATCAGCGCACCCGCGGTCTGCACCGTGACGACAATTGCCGCCAACTGGCCGATGATGGGTGTGAGAAACGCGAGTTCGATCACCGCACCTCCCCAACAGTGGGCGCGCGGACTCGGCGAACCTTCGGGATCGCACACCTCGCCCACCAGCCTCGTGCCGATCAACTGATAGACCAGCGTGCGTGAAGCGAACAGCACCAATAGCAAGGCAATCAGCAACAGCACACCCAAAATACCGCTCGCCTTGTGCTGCACAAGCACCAATCCCACGATCAACAGCAGAATGACATTGACCAGGCCGACGAAGAAAGATTTCACGGGCGAGGCGACCAGAACGGCGCGGCCCCTGCGAAACAGGCGCGGCGCCAACTCTGCCGCGCAAAGGTTGAACGCAACGAGCGCGACTTTGGCAACCAGCAGCCACAGAATAAGCAAGAGCATCGCGATCCCGCCGAGCAACAACTGACGCGGATCGCCGGGTTCTCTGTCGGCCGGTCCCGCCCACGCCAAGTGGCTGGAAAGCGTCAGGACCGCTCCGGCAACCCATATCCGAAGATTTTGCAGTTTGGCTCTCATTATTTTCGCACCTTTCCCACTATCGTGGTTAGAGTGATTGACCTCCTCATCTCGGCATCCGACCGGAAAACCGAGGCTTCCGTCCCATTCACATCCTCTGCGCCGCGCGACGCGCCTGAACAAAGTTGAAAAGAACCACGAACAAGAACGCCGTCGCCGCAGTCACCATCATCCAAGCGGGCGACAACGGACTTTGCCACCGCTCGACCGAGGACCAAAGCACGGCGACGTTGGCGCGCACTGCGTTGCCTGCTTGGGCAAGATCGGCGGCAATGGCGGTGAACGTCCCGCCCATAGAGGCGACCACGGCGATGCCCCAGTCATAGACCGTTTCGCTGATGCTCAACGACATCGGAATGACCGCCGCCCCGATTACGAAAGCAGCGATGAACCCCAGCCAGGCGTTGGAGGTTTCATAAATCGGCTCATCGGCTGCGACACGCGCCATGACGCGTTCGGTGAAATCGGCGGTCGGTGAAGCAGGCTTCAGCCCCCGCGCCCATTGCTCGACCGCACGCGTCTCTCTTACTGCCGAGCACAGACCTCGCAGTCTGCGATATGCCGTTCGAGCGCGTAACGGCTTCGCTCTTCCAGATCGCCGTCAAGAAGATTGTCCATCATTTGTCTGGCTTCGCCACAGTCCATCGTCGTTCACCTCGGTGCTGCTTCCCCTGATCTCACTCGCCGGAAGTCTTGGAGATCAGGATTTCTGTCGCCCGTTTTTCTCATTTTCCCGCATCTTGTTTTTCAGCGTTTCGCGCACGCGGTGGAGCATCACTTTGACGGCGCCCGGAGACATGCCGGCCACCTGGGCGATCTGCACAACGCTCATGCCTTCCTGGTAGAAGAGCGTGAAAACCATTGCTGCACGCGGCGGAAAATCCTCCAGGGCGCGCATTAGGTGACGCCTCTGCTCGCGCGTACCCGCCTCGTCGGCGGGCGATGCACTCGTCGCCGCCAACACCACAGCGGGTTTCTCTTCGTCGCCTCCGCTTTCGATGCTGATAATCGTTGCTCGCGGACGCCGAAGCGTATTGAGCGCCAGATTGCGCGCGATGCTGAACAGCCATGTGCGAAACGGCCATTTCGCATCGTAAACATCGAGATGTCGCCAAGCGCGCACGAACGCCTCCTGCGCCAGGTCTTCGGCCTCTTCGTGGTGTCGGACCATGCGGAGCAGAAACGTGTAAAGGCGATTCTGATAGAGCTCAACGATTTGCCGGAACGCCTCAGAGTCGCCGCATCGAGCCGCGGCGACCCATTGGCGCTCGCGCGCCTCATTCGATTCACCCTCGATGGCCACCGATGCGTTCATACCGATCGGCGCTCCGCAATCCGAAATCCGCAATCCGAATTCCACTCACCATTGCGGAGGCGTTGCCGGTTCGGCCGGACCCTTGCCGCCGCCCCCGCGGACGCGCCGCCCGCCGACGTTGGGCCTTTGCGCGCGTCCTTCGGCAATTCGCTGGCGAAGGAAATCGCCCGTGTCGGCCACCTTGAGCTGGGCCTTCACTTCCACGACCGAGCCGCGCTGCGATGCCGTTACTTGATTTGCAATCTCAGTCAACTTGGGAAACTTATTCTGGATTTGACCCATTGCGATTACCCCTCGGACGATGTCGAGCCACTTGCCGGCCGTTTGTACCGAATCAGCCTGGACACGCGCAATCACAGTCATGGCCTCCGATCCGTCCACCAGAAGGAAAAGAAGCGACTGGAGATTCTGGAGGCCGGGCACTTCGGCCAGACCCGGCGGCGCCTGTTGGGGCCGCAAGGCGATCACCATGGCCGTCGGACTGGCGCCAATTTCAGCCATCTGGGCTTTGACTGCCGGATTCTGATCCAGCGTCTTTCCCTGGCCCGCGAATGCCGCCAAGGCCGCCTCGACGGCGCTGCTGTCGCCGATGACGACAAGATTGTCGGTCAGGAACGACAGCGACTTGAGCGTTCCCGTTTTGTCGTCGGTGTAGTTGATGATCTTGCCGCCCGCTTTGGAAATCTCGGCATAGCCGGGATTCGTGGCGAACATGCCCAGAATCCGCTGCCGATCGCATCGGCCGCGCAGATAAAGACACCCTTCATTGTTCGTAGCGATCTTGCCCGAGGCAGCCACCGCCTCGATGTCATCGGGCAACTTGACACCGGTGAACTGTTCAATGGCAGCCAATTGTGCGGACGTGTTTTGGTCAAAGAGCTGGCTCTTGAGATCGGTATAAAGTTTTGATTGGCGCGCCTGGGTGACGTCGAGATACAGGAAGGCCTCGTGCGTCGCCGGCGCAATCTTAAGGAAATCCGCCGGCCCCGCAGCGCTCGCCCTGCCGGCGCCCAACAGGCCGAAAACTACAATGCCCGCCGCCAACCAGATTCCGATCCTACCTCTGTGTTTCATGGTTCGTGCTCCTTTCGCCGAGATGATGTGAGTATCTTCTGCAACCTCTATTCTCTTATACACATAACAGAACGAAAGGTTACATGAGGGTCGTTCATGTGGCGTCGCCCAGAAAGATATGAGAAGTTCGTAGTTCCCACTTTAGTGGGTCTCTTGGTTTTTGGGACACTGAAGAGCAAGAACTTAAGAGCCCCACTAAAGCGGGAACTACGAACCTATTTTCAGTCGGCAATTTGTCCTACCGCACCTCGACTTTCGGCGGCTTGACAAACTGCTCGTAAACGTGCGCGACGTTCGCCTCTTCCGTTGTCCCGCTATGGATAAAAGCGCGGTAGTGAAAACTAATCGAATCGCCTTGGGCGATGGTGTGGCTGCCATCTTTGCCTTTGCCGCCCGGAAAATCATGAATGCCGAACGGATTGGCGGCATACAGTCCGTAGGTGCGCACGTGCCAATAGGTCGGATGGCGGAAACTGCTGGGATGATCGAAGACGGCGATTCCGACCGTTTTGCCTTCGACCGGCCCGCAGTAGTCCACCCACTTGGCGGGCTTCCCCCATGCGTCACCGTCTTTTAGGCCCTCGGAGTTGAGGATCGCACCGCCAATCTTAGGATCAAACTTTTTGGCGTCCCCTTTCATGGTCGAGGCCACACGAAATCCAAACATGCCCTCTTTGGTATCGCCAAACTTAACCGGTCCCTCGGTTGCTTTGATCGTAATGTCCCAATCGAACAGGCGTCCTTGGGCGACCTTGTAGAAACGAATCTCGCGCGTATCTTCACAGACCTTCTTGGCGTCGGGCGCCATCCAATCGGTCACCGCGCGCAGCCGCCCCATCAGAATGCCGCTCTCGGTCGCTTCGAAGGCACGGTGGACCGTTTTGCCGGCTTTTGCGCTCTCGCTCCAGAAATCAACGCCGTTGACGTCGCCGTGGGTGAACCAAAGCGAGCGATGGTGAGGATGGTCCTGGTCCTTGAGGTTCGCCTCGGCATCGAGCTTTTTCATCGGAAAGTCGCGCGTCACTTGCGCACCGGTCGGTCCAATGATCGGATAGCAATATGGCTTAGGTCCGCCGGCAATCACATAGCGGGTGAACAGGGCTCCACTGATCGCCACTTCGACCGCTTCATCGCTTTGGCGAAGGATAACGCCAGCGGTCTCGGGGAAAAGTGCCACAACATCGCTGAACGCCACTTTGTAGCTGAGCGACGCACCTTTCGCCAATTCAGGGATAATCCAGGTCAACATCGCCTTCTCGCCATCACGCCACAACTGGCAGGCGACGGTTTGACCGCTTTTGGCGTCGGTCAGCGTGGCCGATTTCGCTGTGGCGGACGCTGTGACGGCCACCGTGATGGGATAGTCGCGGTAGCTGCAATCGGGCGCCGAGACGCCGATCGTTGTTGTGGGCGAGGCCGCCAGAGCGGACATCACCAGCAAGCCCAATGTCGCCGCCGCTATTCCCGGCAGTACTCGCGCAATGTTGGATCGGAACATCGGATTCCTCCTTCTTCTGTTGTTGAGCGATTCCCCGGCTCGCAAGCCGGTCTCCGCTTTCTTCAGATACAGCGACCCGACTTGCCTGACAAGCACTATCTTTTCCCCTCGATCAGAACAGTTTGGCGAAAAAAGGTCTTGCGCTACGGCCCATCGGTGAGGCTATGATTTCCTATCGTTGGCCGTTAAAGTGGGCATTTGCCCGCTTTTCTTTTATAAGGGATAGGTCGTACCCGCATTGTCCTGCCCGCTCTCTGCCTCGAGCTTGCAGGAAGGAGAAAAACCGATGCCGCTCAATCTGACCAATTTCATTCGCCAGCTCAGTAAGGAGAAAGATCTCGAGCCCGATGTCATTAAAGAGGCGATTGAGCAAGCCTTGGTGGCGGCATCAAAGAAGAATCTTTCGCAGTTCAAGAATGCGCGCGCCTCGCTCGATCTGACCAGCGGTCAGCTGAACCTGATGGTCGCCAAAACAGTGGCCGAAAAGGTCGCGAATCCGCGGCTGGAGATTGATCTGAAGTCGGCCCGGAAGATGAAACGCGATGTGCAGCTGGGCGAGGAAATGGACGTCCTCGTTGACCCAAGCGCTTTTGGCCGAATCGCCGCCCAATCGGCGCGACAGGTGGTCATGCAGCGCTTGCGCGATGCCGAGCGCGAAAAGACGTACGCAGAGTACAAGGAACGCGTCGGACACGTCGTCACGGGAATTGTTCAGCGATTCGAACGACGGGACGCGGTTGTGAATATCGGTCGCGCCGAAGGCGTCCTGCCGCTCGATCAACAGCCGTTTGGCTCCCATTATCGTGTCGGCGAGCGGCTCCGCGTTTTGATCACGCAAATTGAGAAAACACAGCGGGGTCCGGTCATCCGCCTGTCGCGAACCGATCCCGAGCTGGTCGTGAAGCTGTTTGAACAAGAAGTGCCCGAAGTGGCCGACGGAACGGTGAAGATTGTGGCGATTGCGCGCGAACCGGGCGTTCGCACCAAAGTTGCGGTCATCAGCAACAATCCCGACGTGGACCCTGTCGGTGCCTGTGTGGGCATGAAGGGATCGCGCGTGCAAATGATCGTGCGCGAATTTGAAAATGAGAAAATAGACATTGTGCCGCACAGCAACAATTCCGCGGTATTCATTACCAGCGCGCTCAATCCCGCCAAAATCGTTTCGGTCAAGGTTCATCCCGATACGGGGGAAGCCGATGTTTTGGTCGCGCGGGGGAATCTGTCGCTGGCGATCGGAAAACGGGGACAGAATGCCCGATTGGCCGCGCGGCTGACGGGTTGGAAAATCAATGTCCGAGGCGAGGAAGAGACCGAAGCGCAAGCCGCCGCGGAGGAGATTCGCCGTCGTTACCTCGATGACTTGTTGAACCAGATCACCGAATTGACGGACGTCCACCGCGAAGCGATCCGCAAATCCAGCTACAATTCGGTCGAGCGGCTGGCCGGAGCGGAACCGATGGCGATCGCGCACCTGCTGCACAGCAGCGATGAATTTGCAGCCCAAATCGTCTCCGGCGCTCAGGAATATCTGGAAGCTCTGGCCGAGATGACCCGCACGACGAGTGAGACACCAGGCACGCCCGAGGCTGGCGAGAAAAAACCCCAAGAGGATCAAGAAAGCCCGGCAGACAAGCCCGAGCGGGAGGGAAACGAGGACACCCCAAACACGAAATAACCGCATAGTTAAGCCATAGGCGCCGGAAAACAAGGGCTGAAAAACAGGATCAAATCCGGGATACCGTGCTTTCCGTATCCGGAGAATGTGCTGTCTTCCCGGAACAGCACGAAATAGTTTCGCTTGACTTGATTGGGCAACGACACACCAAGATAACCCTTTAGGGACCGTCTAAGGGATCGGGCAAAAGGCCAACGAGGAAGCAATGAGAGTTTACGAACTGGCCAGAATCCTGAATGTGACGAGCAAAGACCTGATCGCGGAATTGAAGCGCATCAAGGTCGCCGTCAAGTCGGCTTCTGCATCGCTCGAAGATAAACAAGTGCGCAAGATCATGGAGCGCATGGAGAAGCGCAAAGTCGAAGAAACAGCCCGAAAAGAGAAAGAAGAGGCCCAACGTCGCGTACAAGAAGAACTGCGCAAGAAACGCGAAGAGGAAGAACGAAAAAAACGCGAGGAAGAAGAACGCAAACGGCGCGAAGAAGAACGAAAAAAACGCGAGGAAGAAGAACGCAAACGGCGCGAAGAAGAAGAACGAAAACGACGCGAGGAAGAAGAACGGAAGCGGCGCGAAGAAGAAGAACGCAAACGACGCGAGGAAGAACGCGCACGGGCGGCAGCCGCTCCCCAGCCGGCCGTGCGTCCGACAGACCGCGCCGCGGTCGCCCCACCGAAGCCGCATCCTCGCCGCGGCAAGAAACGCGAAGGCGAAGAGCTCAAGCCCCTCGAGATCATTGATCTTCCCAAGATCGAGGTGATGAAGCTCGAAGATCCACGCAAGCTGTATGCGGAACGAGCACGACGACGCGCCAAAGAGAGGAAAAAGGAGCGCAAGGGAAGAGCAGCGCCCAGCGAAGAGATCGAGGGCATTGCAGAACTCGGGGAACTTCCTGAGGGGGAACAGAAACGTGCGCGTCGTATTCGGCCCAGCTTTGTCGTGGCCCCCCCAGCCAAACAGCGCGAGGCCGCCCCAGCGGCGACTCCCGTAGTCAAGCCGGTCGAACCCCGCTTGGTGCACATCCGCGGCGAAGTCACCGTCGGCCAGTTTGCCGAGCGAATCGGCATTTCGGCCAGCGACATCATCGCCAAACTGCTTGCTCTGGGGGAACCGCGAACCATCAATCAGGTTCTCGAAAATGAGGCCTGTGAGCTGGTCGGTCCCGAATTCAATGTCCGAATTGAAATCATCCCGGAAACCGACGAATATGATCTTCGCAACTACACCATTGAAGACCATCCCGAACGGATGGTCTCGCGTCCACCCGTGGTGACGATCATGGGCCACGTGGACCACGGCAAGACCACGCTGCTCGACTATATTCGCCGGTCGCGCGTGGTAGATGCAGAGTTTGGCGGGATTACACAACACATCGGCGCCTATCGCGTCGCCACGTCTCGCGGAGAGATCGTCTTTCTGGATACGCCCGGCCACGAAGCGTTCACCTCGATGCGCGCGCGGGGGGCCTCAGTCACGGATATCGTCGTCCTGGTTGTTGCCGCCGACGATGGGGTCATGCCCCAAACGGTCGAAGCGATTGACCATGCCAAGGCGGCCCAGGTGCCCATCATTGTGGCGATCAACAAGATGGACCTACCCGATGCAAACCCCGACAGAGTCCGCCAGGAGTTGATGCGATATGGGCTGGTGCAGGAAGAACTGGGCGGGGAGACGATCTTTGCCGAAATCTCGGCCAAAAAGGGCCAAGGCGTGGATCATTTGCTCGAAATGATCTCGATCCAAGCCGAGATTCTGGAGCTGAAAGCGGATCCGGAACGACCCGCCGAAGGTGTGGTGATCGAGGCGCGGATGGACCCGCAACGAGGTTCCATTGCGACGCTGCTGGTGCAAGAAGGGACACTACAGGTTGGCAGCATTCTGGTCATTGGCCGTCACAGCGGTCGCGTCCGCGCGATGTATGACGAACTGGGCCGACTCGTGGAAACCGCCGGTCCGTCCCATCCGGTCGAGGTGCTCGGCCTGGGAGGTTCTCCGGAAGCCAGCGAGCGGTTTCTGGTCATGCCCGACGAACGGGCGGCGCGCGACATTGCCGCCATCCGTGACGACCGGCGCCGGCAACGCCTGCTCGGCACTCTCGGTCCGCGTCCGGTTTCGCTCGAAAGCCTGCACGGCCTGATCGAAGAGGGCAAGATCAAGGAATTCCGCCTGATTCTGAAGGGTGACGTGCAAGGTTCCCTCGAAGCGATTATTCAAGCGCTGAGCCGGCTCACGTCGGAGAAGATCAAGCTGCGTATTCTCCATGCCGGTGGGGGACCGATCACGGAATCGGACGTCAACTTGGCCAAAGCTTCGGAAGCGATCATCATCGGCTTTAATGTGCGTCCCGACCCTGCCGCCGAAAGCCTCGCGGAGAGCGAGCACATCGAGATCAAGATCTACCGCATCATCTACGAGCTGATTGACCAGGTGCGCACGGCTATGACGGCTGCGCTCGAACCCGAAACGCGCGAAATCCCCTTGGGACGCGCGGAAGTCCGCCAGACGTTTCGCATTACCAAAGTAGGCATGGTGGCGGGATGCTATGTCAGCGAAGGGGAAATGCGCCGCGACGCCCGAATGCGGTTGATTCGCGACGGCACGATCGTGTACGACGGCAAGGTCGCTTCGCTGCGCCGGATCAAGGAAGACGTCGAGCGGGTGGCCAATGGACTGGAATGCGGTATCGCTTTGGCCAACTACCAGGACATCAAAGAGGGCGACATTCTCGAAGCCTATAAAACGGAGTTTATTCCCGTCACGCTTTGACCGGCTGCCGGAAAAGAAGGGCAAACCCAACGGGGTCCCTTGAGGCTGAAGACGATGGAACCTGAGTTTTTGACACCCTCGAAACCTTTTCCGCTGCCCCTCGCCGGCGAGGGATCGTTTGACTTCTTTTCGACCTGGCAACGCCTCGTCGGGGTCAGCAGCCTTCAACACCTCGTGCCGGTTCCTCACGCGTCCATCTCGCCGCACGGCTTGGCGGCCTTGCTCGAAATCCGCGAGGGGGATCGGGCGGAGTCGGTTGTCACCAAAGATCAATGGCAGACCAAGCGCCGCCACTTGCGCGAAAATGTGGAGTGGTTGCTCGGCGAGCAACCGGCCGGAGCCAAGTCGGTAACCGCGAAGACGATTTTCGAGACCGCGTGCGAGGGCTATATCCGCCGCAAGATCCATCTCCAGATCGAGCACGAGGTGTCGTCGCAGATTCTGTTCCAGGCCAATCACAATGGGCGGACGCAACGGCGCATCCTCGCCACGGTCGAAAGCGAGTCGGTGCCCGCTTATTTGTGCCTTCCTACGCAGACGCGCATACCGCGGCCCGCCGTCATTTGTCTCCATCAGTTCAACCAACCGGCCGGAGCCCGCGAACTGGTTGGCCTCGATCCGGAGCACAACGACGTGGCGTTCGCCGACGAGTTGACTCGGCAAGGCTACATTACCTTGGCCATTGATCTGCCGGGGTATGGCGAGCGGTATCATTCCGAGCGCCACGCGGCGGAAAGCACCGTTGATTTCTATCGCGCCCACCCGCGGGGTTCGTTGTTGGGCCGAATGGTTTGGGAAGTCTCATGCGCCGTGGAATACCTCTGCACGCTCGAGGTGGTGGACCATCGTCGGATCGGCTGCATGGGCCACCTGCTCGGCGGAATCGTGGCCCTGTTCGCGGCGGCTTTGGACGAGCGTCTGAGGGCCGTGGTGGCCTCGGCCGCGTGCGCCTCCTTCCGCAGCCAAATCCAGCAGGGCACAGGACGTTCTCTCTGGTGCGCCGGTACGGGTCTGTTGCCTGTCCTGGGATTCTTTGAGGCGGAACAAGCCAACACCTTGCCGATCGAATATCACGAAATTGTGGCCCTGATTGCGCCTCGGGCGTTGTTCCTGTGCTCCCCGCTGCGAAGCGATTATTTCCCGCGCGAAGGGCTGGAAGAGGTCGCCAGCCATCTGGAAAACCTTTACGCCTTTCTCGGTTTTCCGGAGCGACTTTCGATCAGCATCCCTCACTACTTCATCTATTTCCCCGTCGAGTTGCGTGAAGAAATCAGTCAATGGCTGACGCGTTTCCTGTAGGACGACCGACCGGTCGGTCCCATCAATCACTCCGAGCAAAAGGTTCTCGAGCATGTGTCTGGCGATTCCCGCAAAACTTGTTGAAGTGGCCGGCGACGAAGGGGTGGTCGCGCTCGGCGGCGCTCGGAAAACCGTTATGTTGACTTTGGTCCACAATCCGTGCGTCGGACAATATGTTCTTTTGCACGCCGGTTATGCCATTGAAGTCATCAGCGAGGACGAGGCGCGCGAAGTGGCCGCGCTCCAGCGTGCTGTTCTCGAAGCGGACGCGGATGTGGGAGAAGGAAAATGACTTCACCCCCCACTGCGCAATCCGCAATCCGCAATCCGCAATCCGCAATCTCGGTCGTCCGGGAATCTTTGAATGATTGGGCCAAGAAGGCAGGCCGACCCCTGACGTTGATGGAGGTCTGCGGGACCCACACCATGGCGATTTGCCGCCATGGAATCCCCTCGCTTCTTCCACCAAGCGTGCGCTTGGTCAGCGGCCCTGGTTGTCCCGTGTGTGTCACTTCGCAAGGCCAGGTGGATCAAATCATTGAACTCGCGCGGCGCCCGGATGTCACAATCGCCACGTTCGGCGACATGGTGCGCGTGCCCGGCACCTCGTCGTCGCTTGAGAGGGAACGTGCCCGTGGCGCCGATGTGCGCGTTGTCTATTCGCCCCACAATGCCGTTGCTCTGGCCGAAGCCTTGCCGTCGCGCCAGGTGGTTTTCATCGGTATCGGATTCGAAACAACGCAGCCGACCATTGCGGCGGCGCTCACGGAGGCACGCAAACGGAACCTGCGTAACTTCACAGTACTGCCGGCGGGAAAGACCATCCCGCCGGCGCTGACAGCGCTTCTCGACGCGAGCGACTTGCAGCTCGATGGCCTAATCTGTCCGGGCCATGTCAGTGTGATCATCGGATCGGACGCCTACAAGCCGTTCGCGCAACGCTATCGCTTGCCATGCGCCGTGGCGGGATTCGAGCCACTCGAAATCCTCAATGCCCTTGTCGCGTTGGTTCGCCAAGCCGCCGAAGGGCGAGCGGAGGTCGAAAACGTCTATGGCGTCTGGGTTCGGCCGGAAGGCAATCGCCGCGCCCAGGAAATGGTCGAGACAGTTTTCGTGCCGGGACCTGCTCGCTGGCGTGGTTTGGGAGTCATTGAGGGAAGTGGCTTGCTCCTGCGCGACGACTGGATGGACTATGACGCGACACAGCGTTTCAGCATCAAAGAGAAGGATACACCGGAGCCCTCCGGCTGTCAATGCGGTGACGTGCTGCGCGCGCGAGTCCGCCCTTTCGATTGTCCTCTTTTCGGGCAAGTCTGTACGCCCGAAAATCCCGTCGGCCCCTGCATGGTTTCGACCGAAGGATCCTGCGCGGCGGCCTATCGCTATGGCGGCGCCAAGTCCGATTGACCCTGGGAGAGAATCCCCCAGAAAAGGAACAGCAAGTTCCGGCGATGATGCGGTGTGGGAGATGAAAGCCGCTCGATCCGCATCAAATAGCATATTCTATCCTTTGACTCCAAGGCCCCCGGTAGGATAGCTGTTTATTTGCGTAAGAAAAGGTCTGGAGAACTTCAGCAATACCTCATGAACCGCGCGATGAGGATTAGGCGATTCAGTATCGGACCATCAAAGCCCAAAAACCAAGCCAGAGAGGAGAAATAGCAACCATGAGCCGAATGACAACGATGGCCCTTGTAACATTTCTCTTTGTTGTGACTCGCGCCAATGGCGACGCAGCCACAACTGCCTCGGCGCAGCCCATTCGCATTGCCTATGTGGATGTCGAAGGGGTCGTGTCCAACTCCGAGGTTATCAAAGGTCGGGTGAGCTCCGCCGAGAAGAACCTTTCCAAGAGAGAGAATGAATATGAACTCAAGGACTCCGAATTGCGAGACCTTCGCCAAAAGTTGGCGAAACAGGAATCCGTGATGACGGCGGCCCAGGTTGAGGAACTCAAGCAGAAAATTCAAAAGCTCCAGGGCGAAAAGGACTATCTCGAATATGAGAGCAAGCGCATTTTCGACGCCACACGGCGCGAGATGACCGAATCGGTTCTCGACGAAGTGACCGCGGCGGTGGAACGGGTCGCCAAAACCTACCAAATTGACCTGGTCCTGAGCGGGCCGATGGTGCTGTATCATTCCGAACGCATTGATCTGACCGACACCGTGACCCGCGAGCTCGACCGTGCGGCAAAGACCGCAGCCAAGTCGGTGTCGCCAGCCAGCCCGCCGGAGCGCCGGTCGCCGTCGCCCGAAGAGATCAAGAAATCTTCCGGCGAGAAGAAATCGGGGCCGGGCGCCTCATCCAAGAAAATTCCGAAAACCGATGAGGGATCTTCGAAGTGAAAGTGAGCGACGCCGTCGCTTGTTTGTCGTCTGATCCATTCACTGGACATCAAGGATGCTTTTAAGGAGCGAAATCATGTCGAAGGCTGGAGAGATGCAACGTCAGATACCGGAGATCGTCGCGCAGATCGTTACAAGCGTGCGACAGACCGAAAAGATCAACCATATTGAGCGTCACGATCTGCCGAATCGCGACGAGGTGATTCGCATTTTGCACGATCTGCAAAGTTTGCTGCTTCCGGGTTTTTTCCGCCAGCGACTGTTTCATGCCAATATCGAGTTTTTCGTCGGCGACCTTGTGGACTCGCTCTTTGTTCGGATGAGCGAAGAAATCGCGCGCGCCCTGCGCCATGAAGATTGCAGCAAATGCGAGCAAGTGATCCCGGGACGCGACTACCCACGCGAAGGCGAAACCATCACCGTCGAGTTCTTCCGGCGTGTCCCCAAAATCCGCGCCCTTCTGGAAAAAGACGTGCAAGCGGCCTATGACGGCGATCCGGCGGCCAAAAGCTTCGCTGAAATTGTTCTCTGCTACCCGGGATTCGAGGCCATCACGACCTATCGCATCGGCCATGAGTTACTCGTCTTGGGTGTTCCACTTATCTCGCGCATTATGAGCGAATTCATCCATCATCGCTCGGGTGTGGATATTCATCCCGGAGCGACGATCGGAGAGAGTTTCTTTATTGACCACGGCACGGGCGTCGTCATTGGCGAAACGACGGTGATCGGCAACAATGTCAAGATTTACCAGGGTGTCACGCTGGGCGCGCTGAGCTTTCCCAAAGATGAAAGTGGACAGATCATTCGGGGGCGCAAGCGTCATCCAACCATCGAGGACAACGTGACGATTTATGCGAACGCTACGATTCTCGGCGGCGATACGGTCATTGGACGCGGCAGCGTTGTCGGCGGCAACGTCTGGATCACCGAATCGGTCCCGCCGGGAACGAAGGTTCTGATCGAAGCGCCCAAGCAGCGTTTCGTAACCAAGAAAAAAGCGTGACCGCTTTGCTCTCTGTGACGATGCAAAAAGGCACGTCGGCGCCAGGCATGACACAAACAAGAGCGGCACGGACACGTGTCCTGTTGCCGACCATTGTCGCCGCTGCAATGCTTGCTGTTTCTCTCCCCACGATCGGGAACAGTGCAGAAGCAGCAGCCGACTATATAACAATTGCGGCGGGCGATTTGACGGTTTCCTTCGTGAACAATCGCCCTTGGGGCAAGGAGCACGCCGCCGGCTATAACGGCCTTGCTTCAATGACCCACCGGCAGTGCAACGAGAACGTCTTCGTTCCGGCCTATGCCGGTTTCAATTTGGAGCACATATTCGGCGGCGACCGCCTCGAGGACCTATTCGAACCGCGCCATCATCCGATGACGCTTGTGCAGATTTCGACGACAAGCGTCGAACTGCGCCAAAACCGAACGCCGCTCTCGGCGTTGGAAAGCACGACTCGTTTCACCGTGGTTCCGCCTCACTACGTGGACGTCGAATTCCAGTGCCGCATTGGCAACGCCAAGTTCTACCGCCACGGGTACGCGGGCGCGTTTTGGGCCAGCTATATCCACGGCCCCGAGGACAAATCAGTCCATTTCCTGGGCGTTGGCCCGAAGGACGCCACGCCACGTTGGATTTCAGCCTTTTCGGAGACGCATGGAGTGGCCAGCACGCACTTGGCCGTCGGCGATCCGGGCGACCTGTTCTTTGCGCCCGATTTCAATGCCACACTTGCCAGCCATTTTTCGGGTTTCCGTTTCAGCGAACCCTTCTTCTATGGCCGCTTCCGCAACATGGCGCTGGTTTATATGTTTGACCGCTCGGAGGGCATTCGGTTTTCGCAATCGCCGACCGGTGGCGGCGAGAAGAACCCCGCCTGGGATTTCCAGTTTCTTGTGCGGAGCTTTCAGACCAACCGGCCCTATGGCTACTGCGCGCGTCTCGTTTATAAGCCGTTCATCAGCCGCCAAGATGTTCTCAAAGAGTTCCGGCGTTGGCGTGGCCAAGTGCGGCCTTGAACTTGAAAGGGAAACCCGGAAATGAGGGATTTGACGGCGTCCGTCAAGGACCGGTCCACGACGGCAATTGCTTGACGAGATAGCGCAGAAGGTCGCGGTATCCTCTCTGGAATGCGGCGCGCGAGGCCTCGTCGAGATCGGCGCCGTCGCCCAACGCTTCAAGAAACCGCGCCAATCCGTCTTCCCCAAAACGCGCGGCCAGCAATCCTACGGCTCGGCGCGCTTTGTAGTAATCGCCCGCGTCGAACGTTTCCTGCTCTTGCTCGAACCAGGGGCGCTCGACCCGTTCCTTGTCCCAGATTTCGCGCCAGCGCGCCAGAACCGAGTCTTGACGAAAACGATCATAGCGCGATTCGAGCGAAAGATGTTCGGCCAGTCCTTCGACCAGCCAGAGCGGCAGATCGCGCGGCCCGACGATCTCGAATGTCACAAAGTGCGCATACTCATGATAAAGCGTATTCTTGAGATCGTCGGGGTTCATGCGCGGCGTGAGATAGACGCTGATGCTGCGGCCATGGGGCGCAAACAGGCCCAACGTCCGGCGGTCGGCGACGAGAGCTTCCCACACATTGGGATTATACAGAACCACTACGGGCGGACGCCGAGGATTGTGGCCGAGCGCCTGGCTGACGTCGCGCTCCGCGGTTTCCAGAGAGTCGGCGATGCGAGCCATGGACCGCCGAAAGTCTTGCTCGTCGCGTTCCTGACCGAGGGCATGAAACAGTCGCTCGACCTTGTCCGGTTCAACGCCTTCCTCGCCCTGCTCGAGGTAACTCGAAATCATGGTCCGTAGCGGCGCGAGGATTTCTTCGAGCGGAGGGACGCCGATCGAGGGATCGTAGATGAGCTTGTAGGCGGTTTTCTCGTAGGACTGGTAGTACTTGTGCGCGAAATCGCGCAACCGTGCCACACGAAGCCGCAACTGAAAACGCCGAGCGAAAAAACGCCGAAGGCTTTCCTCCCCTTGGGGAAAGGAGTCGCGGTTGCGCTCGGCCCAGCGTTCGACGCCGCGCGGAAACTTCACCGTCGCCTGCTGCGCGCGTCCCCACAATTCAGCGGCTTTGGCGTATTCCAGATTGTCTTCGCACACCTGGGCAAGAGTGGTAAGTGCAAGCAGCAATTTCGGCTGGCTGGCAAGAGCGCTGAGCAACTCGTCGCGGGCTTCGTCGCTGCGGCCTGCTTCGCGCAAGGCAATTCCGCGCAATGCGCGAACGAGCGGTTCATTCGGCAGAAGTTCTCCGGCGCCGTCGAGAACCTTGATGGCCTGTTTCGTTTTCCCTTCGTCGAGTTCGTTCAGAGCGAGCGCCACTCGCAAAACGGCGACTCGGGCTTGCTCTTCCGCCGATTCCGCGCCTTTCACTTCAAGCAAGGCGATCCGCTCAAGCAGATCCTGCTCGCGTTCCCACTCCAAACGAGCGATGTCTGCCTCGATGCGGTCGCGCTCGCGCTGCAATTGCTCCGACCAAGCGCCCGAGGCGGACACGCGACGATACTCGTCACGACGCTCGGCGATCTGTTCCTCAAGGTCTGCGATCACGCTCAACGCGCCCGTTTCGAGCCATTCCCAATAGATGAATTGACGGGTTGGAAACGAATAGAGCGTCTCGAAACGGAACGGTAGATTGTTGCCCGGCGAAACGGTCTCGACCGATTCGGTTTCGGTTGTAGCAGTTGTCTGGTCCCCCGCAAGCGCCTTCAATGCTTCGTCGCTGAGAACGATCGTGTCGGTGGATTGCGATTGCGGTTCCTCGGCCGGCCACGTGACAAGCGGCCATAGTGACATGACGACCGTCAGGCCGATCATGCGGAGGGCTATTGTGCATTTGGTGGGCATGATTGCCAAGCCCATGGAGAGCAGTAGGACAGGTGAACAACCCATCCTACTACTGGCCGCGCAATTTCTTTCGGATCAGATCGTTGACCAACTGCGGATTGGCCTGCCCTTTGGTCTTCTTCATGACCTGGCCGACCAACCGTCCAAGTGCCTTGTCCTTGCCGGAGCGGTAATCTTCGGCCACATCGGCGTTCTCGGCGATGATGTCGTCCACAACCGCGTCGAGCGCCGAGACATCGCTGATCTGCACCAATCCTTTTTCGCGGACGATCTGTTCGGGCGACTTTCCCGTTCCGAGCATTTCGGGGAAGACCTGCTTGCCGATTTTCCCGCTGATCTGGCCGCCGTCTATGATCTCCACCAGCTTGGCCAAATGAGGCGGTCGGACTTTCAAATCATCCGGTTCGACCTCTTCGCCCAACACGCGTAGGATTTCGGTCATGATCCAGTTGCTGATCGCCTTGGGATTTGGATGCAAACGCACGGCTTCTTCGAAGTAGTCGGCGAGCGCTCGGCTTTGGGTCAAAAGATTCGCATCATAGTCCGGCAAGCCATATTGAGAGACAAATCGCGCAACACGTTGATGCTGAAGTTCAGGTAGCTCGGTGCGAATCCGCTCGATCCACTCGCTCGTGATGTGCACTTCGACCAGGTCGGGCTCGGGGAAATAGCGATAGTCCTGCGCACCTTCCTTCGTGCGCATGGTGCGCGTTTCACCGGCCAGATCGTCCCACAGGCACGTTTCGCGGGCAATTCGACGCCCCTCGGCGAGGGTTGCGCCTTGTCGGCGAATTTCATACTCAATCGCCCGAAGCACCGACTTCATCGAGGCAAGATTCTTGACTTCGACGCGATAATTGGGCAAAGGTCCGCCGCTCGGTCGCATCGAGATATTCAGTTCGTAGCGAAGCGAACCCTCTTGCATCTTGCAATCGCTGGCATCGCAGTATTGCAGCAGACTGCGCAACGCCTTCATATAGACTTCGGCTTCGTCGCGCGACCGCAAGTCAGGCTCGCTGACAACCTCGAGCAACGGAACGCCGGCGCGGTTGAGGTCCACCAAACTATACTTGGCGGCGGGGTGCTCGGGATGGACGTTCTTGCCTGCATCTTCTTCGAGATGAACATTGTTGATGCCGATCCGCCGCGTCCGGCCATCCACGGAAATGTCTATGTGGCCGTTGCGGCCCAGAAGGCCATATTGCTGCGAAATTTGATAGTTCTTGGGTAAATCGGGATAATAGTAGTTCTTGCGGTCGAATGTCGTGTGCTCATTGATCTCGCAGTGGAGCGCAATGGCAACGCGCATGGAGAGTTCGAACGCCCGCCGGTTGAGCACGGGCAAAACGCCGGGCATTCCCATGCAGACCGGGCAAACATTTGTGTTCGGCGGATCGCCAAACGCATTCTTGCATCCGCAGAACACCTTGGAGCGGGTCTTCAGCTCCGCATGCACTTCGAATCCCATGACCGGTTCAAATTCCATCCGAAACCCCCAACGATGAACTATGAACGATGAACGCTGAATGGAGAATCCCAAAACGAACACAGAACAAAGAGCATCACCTGCGCCCTTTCACGGTTTTTACTGAAGAGACCAACATAGCCATCAACTCGTCTGCCTCTTTCTGCAAATCCGCACAACGAGCAGCGGAGAAGATCCCACTATCAACCAACAGCTCAAGCCAGTATCTCGTTTCCTCCAGCTCCTGCAACCCACCTTCGATCTTGCTCACAAACTCGGCCGAGGATCTTGCCCGCCGTGCTTCTCGGTATTGGGCACCCACCGACGTGCCACTCCGCAGAATCTGTTTGCCCAGAATCTGCCCTATGGCGGTTTTCGGCAAAGCAGAATAGAGGCGAATAATCCGCAAGGCAAATGCCTTGGTTCGCGCGCAAAGGTCCGCTTTTTCGTTTTCGCCCATCGCTAACTCAGCATTGCCCTGGTTTCTCGTTCATCGTTCATCGTTCATCATTCATCGTTTACTGCAGCGCTGGCTTCCGCTTATGGAAATCTGTCGTTTGCTCGTAAGCGTGTCCCACACGGAACAACATTTCTTCGCCGAAAACCGGCGCCATCAATTGCATGCCAATCGGAAGCGGTCGGCCGGTCGCCTCAGAAAATCCGCACGGAAGAGCAAGCGCGGGGATTCCCCCGAGATTCACCGAGATCGTGAAAATGTCGCTGAGATACATTTGCAGCGGGTCGTCGGTTTTTTCGCCGATTCGGAACGGCGGCGTCGGCGACGTCGGCGTCAGGATCACATCGCACTTCTCGAAGGCCTGTTCGAAGTCGCGCTTGATCAGCGTGCGGACTTTGAGCGCCTTGAGATAGTAGGCGTCGTAGTAACCGGCACTGAGCGCGTAAGTGCCCAGCATGATCCGGCGCTTGACCTCGTTGCCAAACCCGTCGTGACGCGTCTTCGTGTACATATCAATGATGTTGTCCTGATCGGGCGTTCGATAGCCATAGTGAACGCCGTCGTAGCGCGCCAGATTGGAACTCGCCTCGGCGGTGGCGCACAGATAGTACGTGGCGATCGCATAGTCTGTATGGGGCAGTGAAACGTCCACGATCTCGGCTCCCAAACCGACGAGATGGGCGATTGCCCTACGAACCGCCGCCTCGACCTCACGGTCCATGCCTTCGACAAAATACTCCTTGGGAACGCCGATTCGCAGCCCGCGCACATCACACCGCAGCGATTTCGTGTAGTCGGGCACGGGAACGTCGGCCGACGTCGAATCGGCCGGATCGCGCCCCGCGAGCAGGTTCATCAGAAGGGCCGTATCTTCGACCGTCTTGGTGATCGGACCGATCTGATCGAGGGAGGAAGCATAAGCCACCAGACCATAGCGCGAGACTCGCCCGTAGGTCGGTTTCAATCCCACCACGCTGCAAAACCCCGCGGGCTGGCGAATCGAACCGCCCGTGTCCGAACCCAGCGCGGCAATGCACTCGTCGGAAATCACGGCCGCTGCCGATCCGCCGCTCGAACCGCCGGGAACGCGCGCGAGGTCCCAAGGGTTGGCGGTGATCTGAAACGCCGAGTTTTCGGTCGAAGAGCCCATCGCAAACTCGTCCAGGTTTGTTTTGCCGACAAACACCGCACCGGCTTGCTTGAGCCGTTCGACCACCGTGGCACTGTATGGAGGGACGAAATCCTGAAGAATCTTCGAGGCGCAAGTCGTCCGGACACCGATGGTGCAGAGGTTATCCTTCACCGCGACGGGAATCCCTGTCAGCGGTCCGACATTCTCGCCTCGCGCCAGTCGGCGATCAGCGGCTTCGGCCATTTCGAGAGCCATGGACTCGATGACCGCCAGATAGGCGCGAACCCGTGGCTCAACCGCACGCATTTGTTCGAGAACGTCGCGCGTCAATTCCGTGCTGCTGATTTCACGCGCCCGCAACCGAACCGCCAAACTGCCGATGGTTCCTTCACACAGTCGCACGTTGCTTCTCCATCGCCGCCGATTTGTCGTTACCCGCTAAATCAAATTGCCCGCGCTCCAAAGAATTTCCCTTTCGACCATCTCAGCAGATGCCCCTCCCGATAGGCCGACCGGACCACCGACTGCGACGCTCTCAGACATCCTGAATGATCTGTGGAACCTTGAAGAAAAGCCCCTCGCGCTCCGGTACGTTGGCCAAAGCCTGCTCGTTCGTCAACGACGGCCGCACCTCGTCCTCGCGGAACACATTTTCCATTTTCAAGGAGTGAGAGGTCGGCGCAATCGCCGTCGTGTCGAGCGCGGCCAACTTGTCCACGTGAGTCAGAATGTTGTTCAAGTCTTCGGTGAAACGTTGAATCTCGCTGTCGGCAAATTCAAGCCGCGACAGATAAGCCACGTGCCGAACATCGGCTTCGCTGATCTTTTGCTGAGTCATTTACCTCGTCCCCAAAGCAATATCGAAAAGTGCCCGAAAGCTACGGAGAGGGCAAACATTCACGGGCAAGATGCCGTTCGACTGCCTGCGACGAGCTCAGTCGAGGCGCGCTCACGCCGAAGCCCGTGCCACTCCTACACCTTTTTCAGGTGCGCTTTCTTGACCAGGAGTTTCTTCTGGCCTTCTTCGGAGAACACCACAACGACTTTGGCATTGTCGCCCGATCCGCTCTTGAACAGAACCGATCCCACACCCCACTTGGGATGTTTGACCTGATCGCCGACCTCAAACTCCCCGACCTCCTCCTCGGAACCGGTTTCCATTTTCTTGTCTTGCGTCATGAGATACCAACCCTCTCGACAGAATCTATTGGCGTCTTGCTTGCAGTTGTTTACGCGCCAAACAGCCGTGGGCCGCGCTGATCACGTACCCGCCGGCGCGCTCTTGCCGCCCCCACCGCGGATTCGCTCGACGGTCCGGCTTGTCGAAAGCCCCTCCGTCGCCGCAATCACGCGCACTTCGCCGCCGTAGCCCCAAACGATCTCGCGCCCGACAACCCCCTCCACCGTATAATCGCCGCCCTTGACCAACACGTCGGGGCGTAGCTCGCGCAACAATTCGCACGGTGTTGGCTCTTCGAACGGAATCACGCAACTTACACACGCCAACGCCGCAACGATTCGCAGCCGTTCGTCGAGCGGCAAAACCGGACGGCCAGGCCCCTTCAGCTCGCGCACCGTAGCGTCGGCGTTTACCGCCACGATGAGCACGTCGCCGTGTCGCCGTGCTTCCTCCAGATAGCGGACGTGGCCGACATGGAGAAGATCAAAACAACCGTTGGTAAACACAATCCGTCGGCCCGCTTTCCGCTCCTCCTCCACGACCCTTTTTGCTTGTTCCCGACTCAGGATCTTATTGCTAGAGTTCGATCGTGCCATCGCTCGCCTTGATCTTGTCCGAGCCAGTGTCGGGAGATTTGGCCTCTTCCGCTTCGGCGCGCTGAGGGGATCGTCCCCATCGAAGAGCGGTCGCTGCGCCGCCGGGTGATGCCGAGGTTTCGCCGGTGAGCTTGACTTCGCCCCCTGAACCGGGCTCCGCGCCCCGAGGCGCAACCTTCTGAAATCCTTCGATGACTACATTGATGGCAGCCACTCCGCCGACGCCGAGGGTTTGCTCCAGCGCCTCGCGCACGCGCGAGCGGATCGTCTGCTCGATCCGCGGCAATGTATCGGTCACAGAAACTTCGACAAATAGCCTGACGACCAGCCCCTGGGCCGTGCTGGTGATTTCGGACCGAACGCCCCGGACCGACTCAATCTCCGCAGCCACCTGGCGGATGTAACGCGTGATAGCCGACTCCACAATCGTGACCGTGCCTTCTTCACCCTCCTTGATGGTCAAAACCACCTGGCGCAATCGTCGCACTTCCAGAACACCAATAGCCACGATCATTACAATCGCTGCGAGCAAAACGAAGAACTGGACTTCCGGAGAGATTCGTTCGGCGATCAGCTCGCCAAACCGCGAGACCGGTCCCCACGGAATCATTTGGAGCAAGGGGATCAACGACACAAAGAAGAACAGGAACAGGCAAACATAGACCAGAACGACTTGAATGCGACGAAGCATGTTCTCTTCCTCCTGAGCGCCCGTGGCCAGGCGACTTCCCACCGCCCGCGATTACTTCTTCTCCTGCGGATGCTCTTTGGATTCGCGCGGAGACACGACGATTCCGCGCACATCAACATTCACCCGATCCACCACAAGCCCTGTCATTTCCTCGACGGTATCTTTGACCATGCGCTGCAAGCGATGGCAGGCATCATAGATGTTGACGCCATATTCCACGTTCACCTCGACATGAATGACCACGCGATTGTCTTCAATTTTCACTTCGACGCCCTTGTCGGCGTCTTTGCGCCCCAACATTTCGCCCAGGGAGAACTTGCCGACCAGGCTACAGATGCCGTCCACGTCGGCCGCAGCCATGCTGGCGATGGTTCCGACGACTTCGTTCGAAATCTTGATGTCGCCCAGAATTTCGCCCGCCGACTCGTCGCCGTACCGAATGGGAAGAGTGGAAGGCTGTTCCACCGAATCCGGATTCTTCTCGAGGTTCAACGTGTCCATACCCTTTCTCCTCAGGCGCACCAGAGATGGGTGGCTTGGGGCGATGGCCCCCACTCCCCCACCCCGCACCACCACGGTGCGATTCGACCGCTATCGGTCCATGGTGTCAAGAAAAGTCACATCGTATTCGCCCCGGCGGAACCGTTCGTCGCGAAGCACGCGCAGATGGAACGGGATTGTGGTCTTGACGCCTTCAATGACGAACTCATCGAGCGCTCGTTCCATGCGTTTGAGCGCCGAGGAGCGATCGTGATCGTGCACGATCAACTTGGCGATCAGCGAATCATAATACGGTGGAATGTTGTATTCGCCGTAAGCGTGGCTGTCCACGCGAACGCCGGGACCGCCGGATGGATGGAATACGGTAATCCGACCCGGCGAGGGAAGGAATTTGTTCTCCGGGTCTTCAGCGTTGATACGGCATTCGACTGCATGACCGTGCAGGACAATATCGTCCTGGCGATAGGCCAACTTCTCGCCTGCGGCGACGCGAATCTGCTCTTTGACAATGTCAATGCCGGTCACCATTTCGGTCACGGGATGCTCGACTTGAATCCGTGTGTTCATTTCCATAAAGTAGAAATAGCCGGCGCTGTCGAACAGGAACTCAACCGTTCCGGCGCCGACGTAGTTGACAGTTTCAGCCACGCGGACCGCCGCCTGGCCCATGCGCCTGCGCAACTTGGGCGTCAGGGCCGGACTGGGACTTTCTTCGATCAGTTTCTGATGGCGGCGCTGGATGGAGCAATCGCGCTCACCCAAATGGATCACGCGCCCGTTCCGGTCGCCCAGGATTTGAATTTCCACGTGGCGGGGTCGCTCGAAGTATTTCTCGAGATAGACCTGGGGATTGTCGAAGGCGCTTTGGGCCTCGCTTTGCGCCATGAGAAACGCATTCTGCAAAGCGGATTCGCTGTGGGCGACCCTCATGCCGCGACCGCCACCGCCGCCGGCCGCCTTGACAATGACCGGATAGCCGATATGGGCCGCCAGGCGCACCGCCTCTTCGATGCTCTCCACAACGCCATCGCTGCCGGGAATCACGGGGACGCCCGCCTTCTTGACCGTTCGCTTGGCCTCGGCCTTGTCGCCCATGCGGCGAATTGCCTCGGCCGAGGGGCCGATAAAAGTAATCTTGCAGGCCTCGCAGGTTTCGGCAAACCGATCGTTCTCGGCGAGAAACCCATAGCCGGGATGAATCGCGTCGGCCTGGGTGATCACCGCCGCCGAGATGATTTGCGGCATGTTGAGATAGCTCTGTCCACTGGGCGGCGGACCGATGCAAACGGCGTCATCGGCATAGCGAACGTGGAGCGAATCGCGGTCGGCCTCTGAATAGACGGCCACGGTGGAAATGCCCATCTCGCGGCAGGCCCGGATGACCCGCAGGGCAATCTCCCCGCGGTTGGCAATCAGAACACGATTGAACATCGCTTATCGCGCTTTCCCTTTCCGAAGGTCATTCCTGGACACAGGGAGCGTTCTGTGCCGTTCCTCGCCCGCTGCTATCGCCTCGTTGCGCTCATTCCGGCTTGATGAGAAACAAAGGTTGGTTATACTCGACAGGTTGAGCGTTTTCGACCAAGATTTTGACCACGGTTCCGCGCGTTTCGGCCTTGATCTCGTTCATCAGCTTCATGGCCTCGACAATGCACAGAACGGTGCTTTCCTTGACGGAGTCACCGACTTCCACAAAAGGCAGGGCATCCGGCGCCGGCGCCCCGTAAAACGTGCCCACCATGGGCGAACGAACGGTAATATGATTTGCTTCCTCGGGCACGGCCGCCCCCGGAGCCGGCGGACGCAGGGGTTCCTCGACCACAGGGGTCGCCACCGGTGTCTGAACCGGCAGCGGAGCGGGATTTGCGACCGCGTATTCCGCCGGCTTGGCGGCGGATTGTCCTTTGATGTGAATCCGCGTTCCTCGATGGCGCAGTTTCAATTCAGCAATGTCATTCTCGCGGCACAATTGAATGAGTTCGCGCAACTGCTCGATTTCAAACGCCTTGAGGAGAGGCGCTTCCTTGTCCTGATCCCCGCTCGTTTTTTCCGCTTCATTCTCGGCCATTAGCCATCTCCTCCTGAGGAGCACTGCTGACAATCATTCGACTCCACCACGCTATCTCAGGTTTGCGGCTGGCTGAATTCTGCCAAACAAGGAACCATCCTCGGCGTCGGTTCGGTCCGGTGTCAAGGCTTTTTCCACGCGGGCAAAAGCGCGGCCGGCCCTTGTGGCGCTCCTTTTGCACTTGATTGCCGCCGGCTAAGCGACACCATTACAGCGTTTTGCTGAAAGTCATCGCAAGACCCAATGCGCACTTAGGCTACGCCGCGAAGAGTCGCTTGCGAGGGGACATTTCGTCTGCGAATTGGAGAACAGGCTGATGAACAAACGCGCTTTGATCACCGGAATTACAGGACAGGATGGCTCCTATCTGGCTGACTTCCTTCTCGAAAAAGGCTACGAAGTCATCGGCATGCACCGGCGAACCAGCATGGAGAATTTCGACCGCATCGAGCATGTCGTGGACAAGATCACGCTCGTTCAGGGCGATTTGCTCGATCAGAACTCACTCGAGGCGATCATCAAGCAATATCCTCCTCAAGAGGTTTACAATCTGGCGGCGCAATCGTTCGTCCCAACGTCGTGGACCCAGCCGCTTCTGACCGGCGAGATTACGGGATTGGGTGTGACGCGCCTGCTCGAGGCGATCCGGATCATTGATCCGAAGATTCGCCTGTATCAGGCCTCGACCAGCGAGATGTTCGGCAAAGCACAGGCCGTGCCGCAGAACGAGAAAACGCCGTTCTATCCGCGCTCACCGTATGGCGTGTCGAAACTGTACGCTCACTGGATCACGGTCAACTATCGCGAGAGCTACGACATGTTTGCCTGTTCGGGTATCCTATTCAACCACGAGTCGCCGCGCCGCGGGTTCGAATTCGTCACCCGCAAGGTTTCGAGCGCCGTGGCCCGAATCAAACTCGGCCAGATCAACGAACTTCG
>Ga0315277_10000268_pt1 | contig 88066 bp, 73 predicted proteins | sample YL17G05_15_MG_FD_203695 | JGI IMG/M metagenome (GOLD analysis project Ga0315277, IMG submission 203695) | Sediment microbial communities from Yellowstone Lake, YNP, Wyoming, USA - YL17G05_15 | ecosystem: Environmental > Aquatic > Freshwater > Lake > Sediment | place: USA: Wyoming | collected...
CCCTTGTTTGTAAGGGAGGTTGTAGACGAACTGAAGCGCATCGGCGCCAAGCCTTTCGTGACCGACGCCGCGAGGCTTCCCGCATACTTCTACCTCGAGCATGCATATAAAAACGGCTACAATCCATTGACTCTGGGGTGCCCGGTAATTATCGCCGACGGCCTTTTCGGGAACGATTCGGTTCAGGTGAAAGCGGGGAAATATTTGGGTTCGGTCTCCGTGCCCTCCGCCATTCATGATGCTGATGGAATGGTTGTATTAACCCATGCTACCGGGCATGTCGCCTATGGCTTCGGCGGGGCGTTGAAAAATATCGGCATGGGGTGCGTATGCCAGAAAACGCGGGGCAAGAAGTGGTCCGAAGGTGACCGCGGGCGTATGCACACCCTTGGCGGTCGCGAAATCCACAAGCATCCCAAGAAGTGCATCCATTGCAGGGCCTGTGTTGAAATATGCCCGACCGAATCGATTGAGTTCGCTGAAAAGGGTGTGAGGATGAACGAGGAGACTTGCTGGAAATGCGCTCGATGTGTTCATGTATGCCGATATGGCGGGTTGAGCGTGGACGAATTCGGCGATGATTTCTACGAGGCCCTTGCCGAGGGGGCCAAACCGGCTTTGGATACATTCAAGAAAGGCAAGGTTGTTCATATAAGTTTCCTCATTAACCTGCAGCCCGATTGTGACTGCATGCCGATAGCCGATACATCAATAGTCCAGGACATAGGTATCCTGGCCGGCGAAGATATGGTTGCGATTGACACAGCCACGCTCGATCTTGTCGGCTCGACCCCTACCCTGCCCAACAGCCGCGCCGAGGGGCTTGAAAACTCGCCTGAAAATGACGCACTTTCCCAGGTCACAAAACGCACACCTCGCGTCACCTTGAAATACGCCGCCAAAATCGGCCTTGGAACTGAGAAATATAAATTAATCGAGGTCAAAGGTTTATCGAGAAGGAAAAGCAAATAAGCTCCGGACCCCTTGTTAGGTCGTTCATAAAGGAATCCGGAGTTTAAAGTCTTTTATGGTATCGGAATATGGAATATACAATATTTCTTGAAGGGGTCCATAAATCATACGGCCCTGTCCATGCCCTGAACGGCATAGACCTGCAAGTAAGAGAAGGGGTTTTCTATGGGTTCCTCGGCCCGAACGGCGCCGGTAAATCGACCGCCATCAAACTGATGATAGGGATTCTGTATCCGGATGCGGGGCGTATTGTTATCAACGGCTATGACGTACGCACCGATATTATAAAAATCAAGGCGTCCGTCGGTTTTCTACCGGAACAGCTCAACCTTTATGAGCGACTTACGGGGCGGGAATATCTGAGCTTCATCGGCCATATGCACGGGCTTACATCGGATATGGTGAAGCAGCACTCAAAGGAACTCATCGAATTGGTTGATATCGAGGCCGATAAGCTTATTGACCAATATTCCCTCGGCATGAAGAAAAAAATTGCCTTGGCCGCGGCGATGATTCACAAACCGCGCTTGCTCCTTTTGGACGAACCATTCACCGGCATCGATGTCATCTCAACCCGCCGTATAAGGGAAGTGCTGCTTACACTTACGAAAGAGGAAAAGGTCACCATCTTTTTCTCGTCACATGTCTTAGAAATCATTGAAAAACTATGCACCGAGATTGCCATCATCCACAAGGGAAAAATCATTAAAGCAGGGGAAATCGAAAAATTGAAGCGCGAGGTCGGACGCGAGGGAACGACCTTGGAAGATTTGTTCCTTGGTTTGATAGCCGAGAGTGATGCGGGTTCCATAGCATCAAAAGAATCGGTTGAACCCACACCGGGGGAGAATATTGGTTAATCTCCTCGGGCAAATACGTTTGCTTGTCGGGTTGAAGGCATTGCTCACGCTTCGCTCATACGGGCGTGACCCGTTATCTATTGTGCAATCAGTCGTCTTCATAATATTCATCATTATCTTCGCCCTTTTCTTGACGGCTGCAATTATCGGCTCGTTCATATTCATGCAAAATTACCTCACGGAAGCTGTCGGCCTGAGGGTCATGTTCCTGGCGAACACCCTTTTGGGTATTTATGTGCTCTGGCTGTTGGTTCCGGCGTTCGGCTTTCGGATAAACGAATCGTATGATGTAACCAAGTTGCTGCACCTTCCCGTCAGGCGGGTAACGCTGTTCATCGCTTCAATACTCGGCAACTTCGCCGATTTGACAATACTTATCCCCTTGGCGGTGATGGCCGGAATTCTTTATTTGTTTACTGTTGACGCATATACATTCTTGTTCAACCTTATCACGCTTTTCATATTTGTGACAAATATGTTCATAGCGGGGCAGCTTATAGTTATCCTGTTATACAACTTCATTCCCCGCATACCGGTATGGAAACTCCTGATAGCATTTGCAGCTCTTGCCATGCTTTGTGCCTGGTTTTATTTGGCGGTTAAGCATAGCTTCAGGCATGAAACGGTAAGCATGTTCGATATTGCGTTCGGCCTGAAGGTGTATATTTACTTCCCCAATGGGATGGCGGCAAGCGCACTCTGGAATGCAAGGGAGGGTTATTGGCTCTCCGCCTTTCAGAGCTTGGGATGGCTTACGTTGAATACATGCGTGCTTGGTGCAATCACGAACGTGTTTTTCAGTTATTGGTATGCAACGGGCAATATTGAGGGCGCCCCGGTCGGCGTGAGGGGTCAAACACGACGGGCGATTGCAGACCTCGTTTCAGCTTTCTGGGTGAAAGCACTCAGGCGGTTCCTTTCCGGACAGGCTCTGGAAGTAATGCGCAAGGACCATCTCAACCTTCTGCGCAACCGTAATTTTCTCCTGTATAAGACAATCCCCGCTACCATAGGGCCCGTCCTGATAATTTCAGCCACATGGTATAACGTCAATTACCTTGACTTTGTTCAGCGTGAGGAAAGCCTTCCGGCGTGTATCACAACCGCCGCAATGATGTTCGCGGGTTTCATAGTCATTGCGCAGGCTCATTTATTCGCCGGGAATATTTTCGGGCTTGAGGGCAGAGGGATATTTACACTTTTCACAACGGAGATTGACAAGCGGCAGATCGTCATCGGCAAAGATGCATTCCTTTTAACCCTTTACCTGCTTGACGCCACTGTATTTGGCGCCCTCACATGGCTGCTTTTGGGGAAATTCGTCTTGGGGGTCTTCGCATTCCTTGGCCTGATGAATTTATTTATGCTTATGCTTGCAGTCGGTAATTTCACCAGCGCCGTGTTGCCTTACTACTTTGACCTTGAGAGGCCTGCCGTTTCAGCCCAGCAGGTCATCTTGCTCGCGATAGCCGAAGCATTCTCGGCAACCGTGAGCCTGTGCCTCCTGATACCGCCTGCTCTCTTCATTTTCCTGCCCGTACGTTTCCATTTGCCATGGCTCGAGATTATCGGTGTTCCGCTGAGTTTCGCGTATTCATTTGGCTGGTTGTGGGTTTCTGTCCACTTCGCCGGCCCCATAGTTGAACGCTTCGAGCGGATGATTATGCTGAAAGTCTCGGAAGCTTGATGTGTGCGGTAAAGTCCGCTTGCTGACGCGCGCGGTTCAGATTCAGATAATTACCCGAACCGCGACCGTTAGGGATCGGACCTATCCCATCCTTCTACCTTTTCGCCTTCAACCCCGGGACTTTGCTCTCAATCATCCTGGCGATATATTCAACCGCCGCGATAGTACCATCGTAATACTTCCCTTCCTGGAAAAATGGGCCAGCCACGACCCGCAGCGCTTCATCGGTCTCCTGTTCGCCGATGTACTTCTCCAAGCCCAAGCCGACTTCGGACTCGACCCACCGTTTGCTTATGCATATAAGTATCAGGACGCCCCTGTTGACTTTCTTCTTGCCAATACCCCACCAGTTGTAAAGCAAGTGGGCGTAGTCGCTCGGCGACAGGGGGTCGGAGGACCATACAGTCGCCACAACTACGGGGATTTTAGTATCAGCGAAATGCTTGTCGAGCCGTTTCGTGAGCTCGTTATATTGTTCCTTGCTGAAAAGGAACGCGAAATCATTCACCGGCCCCCGCGGCCCGGGAAGGAAGATGCCGTCGCGTACGTGCTCGCTAAGCGGCCCGCAGCGCGGACATCCAGCCTCGATGCTTTCTATCTCATTCCCGCATGCCGGGCAATTTATTTTTCCATCAGCCATAATTCACCACCATCTTAGTATTTCATAATTCCTATTATGGGGACAGTCCCCAGGGCTGTCCCAGTAGCGGTAGCAGCTACCTTTCCGTCTGCGGAAAGTAGCTGCTATCCGCGTTTCTAAAACCCACTCGATGCACCGCCGCCACCGGAGGAGCCGCCGCCGAATCCGCCGCCGCTACTGTGGCTGGATGACCATCCGCCGGATGACGACGATGACCATCCGCCATAGAACCTGCCGCTGGCGCTCTTTTGGCCCAATGCCGGTGTGGTAAGAGAGCGCGTGAATTTGTGCTTACATACAGTGCATTCAAATTCACGTTTCTCCAACCCGGGGCTATCTGTTTTGGCCTCCAAAACGGTTGTCTTTTTCAGCAGCTTTACTTTCCCCCTGCAAACCGGGCAGCGTACGCGGCTTGAGTAACCGATGAGGGCAAATATGAAGATGAAAAACGCCAGGACAAAAACCGGAACAATACACCCGATCTTTTTTCCGATGTCGCCGCCACTTGGAGCGAATTTCTCGCCCTTTATATAAGGCACAAGTTCCTTGGTGAGCTCTATAAGCCCCATTCCCCATTTTTCAGAACCCCTTGTGAAGTTGGGTTTGGCCTTTGTATCAATGAGCTCCTTGCACAGGCTGTCCGGAAGGGCGCCTTCCATCCCCCCGCCTGTGGTAATGCCGATATTCCTGTCCTCGGTGGCAAGGAGGATAAGTACGCCATTGTTATTTGCTTTCTGGCCGATACCCTGCTCATTGAAATAATCGACCCTCACCGCATCAAAATCCCCTCCGCCGATGGTCCTTACGACAACAACGACAAGCTCGGTGCCGTTGGCCTTGCGGACGTCGTCGCTGAGGGCTTGCAACTCCATCTTTTCAGGGAGGCTAAGCACCCCCGCGAAGTCGTTTATATAGTTCCCATGGGCGCTCGGAATCGTATGCGCGATAGCGGCAATCGATGCAAGGGCCGAAATTAAGATGATAAGTACGGGTAAATATTTCCTCATGCGTTTGTTCATGACTTAAATTACTCCAATGTGGTATATTTTCGAATCATTATCAACGTCTTAGCAGCACTAATAGAATAAGAACCCCCAATGCCGGCGCGCATCCGCCTTGCTTCGGTTTGGGTGGAGGGGGCTGCTCCTCTTTTTGGGTACCTGTGAAGTCCGCTGCTTTAATATACGGGACCATTTCCTTGACCATTTCCAAGAGCCCCTCGCCCCATTTTTCGGACCCCTTCTTAAAGTGCGGAACTCCTTTGGTATCGATGATTTCCTTGCATAAAGCATCCGGAAGCGCTTTCTCCATCCCACGCCCGGTTGTAATTCCTATTTTTTTCTGTTTAACGGCGAGAAGGACGAGAACGCCATTGTTTACATCTTTCTGCCCGATGCCCTGCTCGTTAAAGTAGTCGACCCTGACTTTTTCGAAATCCTCACCGGTGTCGGTCGTCGTGTTGACCACCACAACAACGAGTTCGCTCCCATTGGCGGAACGCACCTCCTCGCTCAGGGCCTCCAATTCTTTCATCTCGGAGTCGGTCAAAACACCCGCGAAATCGTTTACATACCCCTTTGCATCGGGGATAATATGCGCCCAAGCGTTGGAAGAAGCCAATGCCAAAAAGCAAACGATAAATAACAGTAAATATTTCCCCTTGTGTTTATTCATCCATCATTTCCCTACATAAGCGGCGACCCCACCGGCGCTGGTTTCATACCGAATACAGCCCCGACGACGCTTTCCGGGAAGTTGCTTAGCGCCGAATTATACCGGTTGATTGCCTCCATCACCTTCTCACGCTGCACTCGCCAGCGGTTGAATATGCCCTCTATCTGCGCCTCCTGATTGCGCACCGCCTGGTTCGTGGCGGCAGCCGTGGGGCTTACAAGGTCGATGATATCGGATGTGTGCTCCTTGAAATCTCCGTAAACCCTCTCCAAATCAGGAAGGGTCTTGGCTTCTTCGATACGTCCCTTCAGCGCGGCAACGGCGTCCATCAGCGAGTTGAAGGTGGCTTCGTCGCGGGCATATCCTCCCAATGGGCGCGGTGTATCAAGCCCCTGCTGAAGTATGCCCTTAAGGGTTTCGAGTTCCTTATCGACCGCACGCCGCTTGCCGTCGATGCTCATATATGTGAATGCCGTACCGATGAGCACTATCAACACAATGACAAGAAGCACCGCCATGCATCCCACGCGGTTAATCATTGAAGTGCGTTGCATCTGTTGCGTTTCAGGCGATTCCATTTTAGTCACCAACCGGCCCCAATTTTATCAAATCATCCCTGCCCTTGCCTGCAAAATCCACTTCCGGAAGCGCTTTTGCTTCGGGCCCGAAATCGAAATAAGTTGCCTGGGCGAAGCCGAATATCTGCGCGAACAAGCTTGTGGGGAAAGTCATCACATAGTCATTGTACACCTTCACCACGTTATTAAACGCCTCTCGCTGCTCGGCAATCTGGCTCTCCACAAGCTCTAACTCGCGCATCAAGCTGAGAAATTCCTCATTCGCCTTCAGGTCGGGATATGCTTCCCGCAAAGCCAATAACCGGCGTATATCACGGGCAACTTCCTTCTCGTTTTCCGAACGCATCGACGGGTCCTGCGAAAATGCCGCCTGGGCTCTGCTCGAGGCTATATTCGTAAGCGTCTCGCGCTCATGCTTGGCGTAGCCCTTGGTCACCTCAATGAGCGCGGGGATAAGGGTTGCCCTTTTTTGCAGGACGACATCAACCTGCGCGAATGTGCGCGTGATGACATTCCGCATCTGCACGAGCCGGTTGTATCCCGCAAATGTTACGCCGAAGAGTATAAGGATGAGTATAAGCAGGGCAAAAAGTAAATGCACGTCTATATTTCCTTTTTCAGCAAATTTCCAAGCCGCACATCACAGATGTGCGGCACCCAACTCTCATCATCCGATGTTTCGGGACACCCTTGGGCCTATTGAAAAGTGGGTTTGAATGGGTACCGCATATCTATCACCCGCGTAGCGGGTGCGGCGTATGCCGTGATATGCGGCTTCCAGAGGTACCGCGCACATCAATAGATGTGCGCCACCCTTCATTCGATATTTCTTCAATAGCTCCATCCTTGTCCCGAAACATGCGTGTCACTTCAACAGCCCATCTATCGGTGCGTAATCGTCGGTAAGCAACTGCGCCCGTTCCCAATTCGGCGGTACGATGTTGGCCAAGTTGCTTGCCCTCGCCGTATATTGAGGATATAACCCCACAGCACCCGAGTAAATCAAGCTTGACGCTGCCGCGCTCCACTCGGATTTGCTCAGCCGCTTCGGATTCTTGCTCGCAATGATGACAACATTCTCCGATGTAATCGCCGGGAAAATATAGAGGTTCGTGAAACGCTCGCTCAGCGTGCGATACAAGGCCGCCACTACTTCCTTCCGCTCGCCATAAACCTGCCCGATGATGTTGAACGCGAATATGCCGTCATCCGATAAATGGCTGTCAACTACCTCGAAAAATTCCCGCGTCGCAAGATGGAAAGGAATGTAGGAACCATATTTGTTCGATGTGTAAGCGTCCATGATTATCAGGTCAAATATTTTGTCCGTCCTGCGGAGGAAGACCCTCGCGTCCTGGATAGTCACCAGCGTTTTTTCAGACGGTTTGAAGTAGAAATATTCCTTTGCCACATCATATACGACCGGGTCTATCTCAACGACATCCACGTTAACCTGCGGGAAATAAAGCTGCATAAGCTTCGGTGCGCTGCCGCCGCCAAGTCCGAGCATCAATGTGTTCTGGATATCGGGATTAAGAACAAACGCCTGGAAGAAGTAGTCGATATATTCGAAGTGCCCTGTATAAGGATTCGCGATGGACATCGTGGTTTCCATGGAGTTATCGAAGCGCAGCGTGCGTTTCCCCGAATCATCGACAACCCTTATGTGATGGTAAAGGCTGTCGGCCTCATATACGGTCGTAGCCCATCCCGACGAAGCGGGAGCGGCCAGGAGCCCAACCATAAGGGCAGCTAAAACCAAAGTCGTGCATAAACGGCACATAGCTTTCACCTCCATGTTATGATTAAATTATACATCATTAGATGATGCAAGGCGCGGGAATGAATCCTGTACTATGTTTATAAAAAGGAGCAAAGGATGAAATTCATTATCGTTGGCATTCTGGTCATATTCGCCGCAGGTTGCGGCGGCGGCGGGGGTGAAGAGACACCGCCATATTTGCTCAAATCCATCGATACCCCCGGAATTGCTAATGATATAGCAGTGGCGGGAGGTTATGTTTATATTGCTGATGGCGTTTCCGGCTTGAGGATAATTGATGTTGACCCTCCTGCCGACGCGCACCTGGTCAAGGTTGTGACGACGCCGGACAACGCCCTTGGGGTTACATTGGCAGGCGGCTATGCATATGTGGCCGACAACGAGGCAGGTGTGCATGCAATCAACATCACCACCCCTGAAAGCGCTTCTATTGTCGGCACAATCAATACCCCCGGACAGGCAACTGATGTTGCGATTGCGGGCGGCTATGCCTATGTGGCCGACGGCACCTCCGGTTTGCAGATAATCGACATAAACCCGTTGAATACGGCTTACGTTGTTAAATCGGTCGATATTGCGGGTGTCGCCTCCGATGTGGCGGTGGCTGGCGGATATGCTTATATTGCCAATGACCATCGCGGCGTCCAAATCATCGATGTCGACCCCCCGGAAAGCGCAGCGATAGTCAAGACGGTCGATACACCGGGCAGTGTAACCGGGGTGGCAATCGCGGGCAACTATTTATATGTAGCGGATGAGGCGGGGGGATTGCAGATTATCAATATCACCCAGCCCGAATCAGCCGCTATAATCAACACGGTCTACACGGCTGATGCAATACATTGCGTGACCGTTTCGGGCAACTATGCGTGCGTCGCGGGGAAGAGCTTCCATCTGGCGGGTATCAACCCGCCGGCAACTGCGCATATCACCGGCTCGGTCGCGCTTCCCAAGGACGCATACGGCGTGGCTATGTCAGGTGTCTATGCATATGTGGCCGATACTCATGCGGGGCTGATAATAGTGAAAATATTTTAACGGTTTAAGGGACAGTCCCAGAAAGGATTAGGGATGGCCATGAAATATCTGGGAATATTGATAAATAAAGTTTTCCAAATAATTATTTCAGTTGGGTTTATTACTGATGTGATATTTATAATCATCATTATTGTAATGTTAACTGAGATTGAAAATATTAAGTGGTATATTTTTATTCTGTTGGGTATAGGTGCCTTTTCTTTCTTTTGCCAAGTTAGGGCGACCATAAAAATGTGGAACCGCAAATCTGGGTAAAGTGGCCATGCTTGATGTTTCGTGCCACCCTTGGGGCTGTTGAAAAAGTATCGAATGAAGGGTGGCGCACATCTATTGATGTGCGCGGTACCCTTGGAAGCCGCATATCACGGCATACGCCGCACCCGCTACGCGGGTGATAGATATGCGGTACCCATTCAAACCCGCTTTTTCAACGCCTCGGCCCTTGTCCCGAGAGCATCGCGAATTGGTCTATAAAAATGGTCGCCGGGCCCAGTTTCCCGGGCCCGGCTTCCTCCTCGCGATGTTGCTCCAATTTCTTCAGCGAGGTCTATCGCCGGCGGATATTCTGTCGCCGCCGGTCTATATAATATTTACGGCAAATCCAAAGGTTCCGCTCCGCCATACGCCCCCATCTGCGCTCCGCCCATACCGGTTGTAAGGCAAGGGCTGGTTGGCTGCAGGTGGTAATCACCCGTGCCGGGGTTTACATATTGCGGATTATCATTCAGCCCCCCGACACCTTCCGAAGCCTTGCCTTCGTAGCGGTCATCATCAGACGCGCCGATTGTCCATACATCTGAATATGTCTGCGTTACATTTATGCCTGAGTTGACTCCATAGCCATGACCTTTAACCGTCTTCTTCACATCTGTCAAAATGTTATTCAGCATCGTCCCCGAACCGAACATGATATTGATCCCATAAGCAATGCCGCTCGGCTGGTCCGGCGCCCCGATGTTATCTATTGTCAAATTCTCCATCTCGAAATTCGCTGTGCCGTTGGTTGTTATCGCTGCGAGAGTAAGGTTGCAATCTCCGTTGGGTATCAGGTCATAGATTAAATTATTCCGCAGGATTACATTTGTCCCTACGTTGATTCTTATTGCCGAGAAGTCCAGTGAGTCGAAGTCGCTTATAAGGCCGGTGGTCAGGGCGATGATGTTCTGCCTTATGACAATATCGTCGCAATCGAAGAAATAGATCACAGCCCCGGTACCGGCAGGGAAAGGGCTTCCCGGTGAGAAAGAAAAGCTCTTGATGAAATTGGATTCAAATATTATTTCGCTGCTCCCACTCACGTTTATGAGAATCGGGGCGCTGCCCGTTGCTTTGAGATTCTGTATACGGCAATCCGCGAGGACGAATCCCTGGGTATTATCCACCCGTACCGCCTGCTGGAAGCTCTTCACTGACCCGGTCGAAACGAAATCGATGTCATGGAATTCAAGGTTAGACGCATCAAGCGAATAAATTCCGTACAGCGTAGTTGAACCGTTCCCCTGGAGGATCAATGTCTCAACATAAGCGCTTTTCACAAACTGGCTTGCGCTTATGGAAGCCTGTCCGGGGCCCTTGACAACCGGTTTCTGCGCACCGTATCCGCGGATATGCGCGCCGTCGACAAGCTCGATGTTCTCGACATAATCCCCTTCCTTAACCATGACTATCTGCCCATGGTCGGCATTGTTTATACCGGTGTTTATACTGGGGTAAGGATGCTCCGGTGAACCGTCGGGGAGGCCCACATATTCGCTGTCGACCCACACGTACAGCGATGAATCCGGCTCCACGACAATTTCTATATAATCGTACAACGGCCACTTGTCGGTGGCGTCGCGCGCTTCAACAAGGCAGAAATAATGCCCTTTGGGTGCGGCATACTCATTTTTGATTATCGTCTGCCACTTCTCCCCGGTGATATGCGTCATATCAACAGGTCCCAGAAACCCAAGCTTGGTCAAATCAATGGTTACGCTCGTCACATCGTCCTGGTGGTCCGCAACGCGGCAGCTTATGGTGCTTTCGAGCGTACCGCCCTCGTCTAAGGGATTGCTGACATCGGCGCTGTAGATTAGCCACGGGTCAGCGGAATTGGATGGGAAGCTGCATTCGACAACGAACTTGACGTTGTAATTATGCGGTTTCGGGAAGCTGATGAAAAAATTCTTGCTTATTATCTGCCCCGGGCCGAACGCATTCGTTGGGTCAGTCAGCTCGCGGAAGGTGATAAACGGGTTTTTCGTATAAGTACCCCCGTCGTCGAACATCTCGGTCAATGCTTCGTAATTTTCAAGGGTCCGAGTATCCCCATCATTCCACAGGATAATAGCCCTTACATCATAGGCAGTGTACACGGAAGGGTTCTTCAGGTTGACTTGAATAATGTGAGTATCAGTCCCCGGCTGAATGCCCTGAAGATGGATGCCGATGCAGTCCGGGCAAACAGGTGGGAGTATGAGGTCTGTGATATTGTAATGTTTTTCGGCCTCACGGTGCCGGATTAGTTCAACCTTCTGGGAAGCCGGGTCTAATGTAAAGGTAAAAACGCCGATGGCATAATGCCCCTCAGTCGCTGAGGTGGGCGTATTGGTGGCAACAACATCCGGCACCGTGAGCGCACCAGACCCGAATGAACAGCCGAATATAAAGGCTGCTGAACCGAGGAGTAGAATTATGCCGATAATTTTCGTCATCTGTTTCAACATCGCGACCTCACCCTTAACCCGAATTTCTACAACACCTTACCATAAATTACAACAAATTACAAGACCTTACACCCCTTTTGACAAATATTTTTGGGGGGGGTTCAATTTATGCCGGAATTTTCCCCGGCGCACCGCTACGAATGCGGAGAGGAGTAGTCAAGCCAAGCAACTGCGAAGTTGACCAGTTGTGTTTAACATTCTATAATTGGAAAAGGGCGAAAGGATTCCATCTGTAAAGTCGAAAATGGTGTTAAAGGAAGATATCAAAAGTATCCGTGAAGGGATTATGGGAAATGAGTTCAGCAACGAGGCCGCCGTTGCACAGGGGATAGTCCTTCGTATTCTAAACGCCCTTTCATGGCCAACATACAACATGCATGTCGTACGCCCTCAATATTCAGTTGAGGGAGGACGAGTCGATTTCGCACTCTGTCCCAAAGGAGGAAAACCAAAGGTCTTTATAGAAGTAAAACAAATAGGTCAAGGCGAAGGCAAGGAGCGGCAATTATTTGACTACGCGGCACGGCACGGTGTGCCGCTGGCAATCCTGACTACTGGTCAAGAATGGAATTTTTACCTTCCTCTTAAAGAAGGGAGCATGGGTGAGCGGCATGTCTATAAATTGGATATTTTTGAACGGGAGGTTGATGAGTGCGTTTCGCGGTTGGAGCGTTACCTCCATTATGACAAAATTGTTTCTGGAGATGCGCTTCAGGCCGCTGAAGACGATTACAAAAATGTCGCACGTGATAGGGACATAAGAAAAGCTTTGCCAAAGGCCTGGGCAAACCTTATAGAAAACGAAGATGAAATCCTTTTGGAACTCATTGCTGACCAAGTCGCCGACATCTGCAATTATAAACCAGATGTCTCTCTGGTCGCGGATTTCTTGAAAAAGAAGATTTTACCAGACTTACGCGTTACTGAAGTACCATCAGAACCACCTCGAAAACGGCATCTTCAGCCAAACCCGATTGTGCGAAAAACATCTCGCAGCTATTCAACTGGCGAAATTGGCTTCACGCTTTACGGGAAGTTCTATCCTGCTCGCAATGCGCGAAGTGTTCTTGTTGGCGTCTTTGAAACCCTATCTAATCGTGACCCAGCTTTTCCGGAGCGGTTTGCATCCTTACCAAAACATGGCAGTAAGAGACGTTATCTTGCGAAAACGCCAAGTGAATTGTTTCCCGACCGCCCAGACTTAGAGCGGGAGTCCATTCCGCTTGACAATGGTTGGTGGGTTGGCGTTAACTTAAGCAAACTCACAATATCGAAAGTCATACGAATGGCCTGCGAAGTTGCGGGTATCCGTTTCGGGAAGGACCTGATAGTAAATCTTGGTGAATAGGTATGGAACAGCCCGCTACGCCCTTTTCGCTCTTGGTGATTCAGGTTTAGGTGTTCTCGCGTGAATAGCATCATTAAGGAAAAATTAGATGGCTTAGCCCTGATCTGTCGGAAATACCATGTTCGCCAGCTTGAGCTTTTTGGCTCTGCTGTCGGAAAGGATTTCGACCCTGACGAAAGCGACCTTGATTTTCTTGTTGAGTTTGAGGATTTGCAGCCAGGGGAATATGCTGATGCATATTTCGGTTTGCTTGAGGGTCTGGAGGAGCTCTTTAACAGGAGGATTGACCTTATCATGCTATCGGCTGTGAAGAATAAATATTTTTTGCAAAATATCCAAGCAACGAGGACCGTGATATATGCAAGTTGAAATTAAGAAATTCCTTGCGGATATTCAGGAAGCGGTTGAGGATATAATAGAATTCACACGAGACAAGAGCATCCAAGATTACATTGAGAATCCTTTGCTTAGGGCAGGTGTAGAGAGGCAATTCGAGATTATCGGGGAAGCCCTTAACCAGTTATCAAAGATAGATATGACGACAGCCGAGCGTTTAACCGATTATCGTAGGATAATCGCATTTCGCAATATACTCATCCATGGGTACAGCGTGATTGACGACAAAGTCGTATGGGACGTCGCTAAGATAGATATTCCGATACTTCTCCAAGAAGTCAGTCAATTACTCGAGGAACCATAAGGTTTATCGGATTACCTTAGATTACCTGAGCATTTTCGCATATTTCTTCAACAGCCTTACATACATCTTATAGCACTCTACAGACACTTCAGGTGGGGTTTGGTGGTCGGTGCAAAGGACGATGCCACCGGTTTTCAGAGCCGGAAGGGCGTGCTCGAATTCCGCACGCATTGCCGCTTCAGAGCCTGACATTTTCATCTTATCGAAGCCGCCGATAAGATTCAGCTTCGGATGCCTCGTGCGAAGCTCAACGAGATCCATGCCAGCATTACGCTCCACCGGCACGAAGCCATCCACGCCGCATTCATCATGGAACCATGGAATAAGCTGGTAGAAATTGCCGTCGGTGTCGACAAGAACCTTGGGTATGCCGCACTCCTTGGCGTATGCGACCAGCTCGAGGTAGTATGGCCGCATGAATTCGTTGAAATGCTCTTGGCTTATCATCGAACCTGAACGGTAGGACATATCTTCTGCGACGGTGATGAAATCGGGCGTACTGATGCGGCATACGCGCGCAAGGACTTCCTTATTGTATTCAAGCAGGTCGCGGTTGATCCGGTGCATTAGTTCGAGGTGGTCGTAAAATGCATAAAGATGGCGTTCTATCCCGAATAGCACCCTTGGCCACCAGAAGAAACCTTCAACCGATATCCAGAAGAATATATCACCGGATTTATGCGACGCTTCCACGACGGCAATCTTGATGGGGTCCAAGGGGTTGTGAATGTACAAATGCCTTTTCGCTGCAATGTAATCATCGACTGAGCCTATATTCCACCCCCCGCCTACTCCCCTTTCCGGGTTGTCATCAGGTCCGGGGTCTATCCAGATTTGAATGTGCTTATCGAGGCCGAAATAATCTACCAGATTGGCCTCCTCAACAGTCAACCCATCCTTGCACCAGCGTTGCAGGGTAAGTTCCCACCAACGGAACGGTTCGATGACCGGCATGCGATCAACGGGTTGGAAACCGAGGATTGCATTTAAGCGTTCTCTGTTTTGCACGAAGCAATTATACCGCAGCGTTTTGGGGATAGTCCCAAACGGGTGTTTTCGGGACTGTCCCAAGATCTATTTGTTATATGGCCTTTCCCAACTGAGATAGAGCTGGATACGGGCAGCGAGTTTGCCGAAGTCGTAGCGGCCTGTGGCCATATAATATGGGAGCTTGAGCATCTTGCGGAAGATATCAATGTTGCTCTGCATCGTGACAAGCCATTCGAGAAGCCACGGATTTTTCTTGAGGCTGCCGCGACGGCTTAGCCATCGCACGAACCACGGCGGGAAGACGCGACGTCCGGCAAGATGGTAGAGGGGCAGGTAGAATCGGTCGCGAGGTTTGCGCTTCTTGCTGTATGCAAAAGTGCTCACAAACTGCTCAAGCGTCTTGCCGCCGATATCCTCCACATCCTCGCGGTTGATAAACCCATGCGCGAGGGCCATCTCGGTCATCTCAACCTTGGGGAAATATATCAGCGAATAGAAATTGAAGCTATACGGTCCCGGAAGGCGTAGATAGAACTCGAGGCTCTCGCGGTAATCATCATCTGTCTCGAACGGGATGTCCGTGATGACATCGAAGACGACGCTTACGCGCTTGCGCTTGAGCAGCTTCATCATTTTCAGGATGACGGCATTGGATTCCGGGCGCTTCATGAGCTTGCGCCGTATGCGCTCACTGCCGGTCTGGATGCCAATGTCGATATGGCTCAATCCGATGTCCATCAGGGCATCGACCATTTCCTCCTTGACGAGCATCGGGTGGAAATAGCACCAGAAGAGGTTCTTGAATTCGGCTTTGTACTTCCGGCTGAATTCCTTAATCCATTCAGTATCAATGGTGAAGATGTCATCAAAGAAGGCAATCTGCGAGCGTTCGAACTTGGGGAAATTCTGCCGGATAATACGCAATTCCTCCATTACTTTATCAACAGTCCGCTGGCGAATTTTATGAAACCCCTGCTTCTTCAGCTTTTTATGAAAAATGGAGTTGACGCAGTAGTTGCAGAAATATGGGCAGCCACGGGAGGTCATTATGAATATATAAACCTCTTTAATTGCCGGGTCGAGCTGCTCATAGAGGTTCTGGCGTATTGACCACTTGTTTGTATGGTTCCATAGCGGATACGGGATAGTGTCCAAGTTACGGATGACCGGGCGTGGCTCATTCCTGATGATGGCGCCGTCGGGCTTCTTGACCCAGAAGTCGGGGATGTCGTCATAAGGCAGCCCACGCTCGAGCCTCTCCGCGAGTTCGAGGCAGCATAATTCCCCTTCGCCGGTGCAGACCATATCAGCATGCTGTATCGATTGGTCAGGGTCGATTATGGCATGAATGGAGCCCCACAGGAGCAGCTTGCCGGGAAATGCCTGCTTAAGCAACTCGCTCATCTTCACCGCCTGCGGGTAATATGACGAGCAGGCGACGGATATGCCGATATACGCCGGGTCGATCTTTTTCACGAGGTCGATCAAATCATCCCAGTCCTTTTGTGTGGCCTCTTTATAGTCGTTCGCAAGGAGGTAGCCGAAGAAAAGGAGGTGCGCATCGAAGCCGGCGTTGATGAGGGTGGCGTGGATGCAGCGTACCCCGGTGTTATATATATTTGAAAGACTGATGAGGAGAACCTTCGTCTTTTTGGTCGGCTTCCATTTGCCCTCGATATAGCCGGGGACCTTGTCGAAGTCGAAGGTGATATAAGGCCTGTCAGCTATAGTACGCCCGTGGTTATGATGGTTTATCCATTTATTACCTTCGGCATCGGTTGCGATGATGGGGTAGTCATACCAGAATTCGTTGTTGGAATCGAACATCTGTAGAGCTCCTATTCGGATTTATTTCCCGGTAACGGGGTTGCCGGGCTATATGATTCAGATTTTTTTCCCGGCATCAGAATGCCGGGCTACATGTTACTCCATCGGCACGCCTAATTTGCGATATTTTCGAACAGAATAGAGAATATCGCGCATCCTTATCTGTCCCCTGAACAGCCGCCGGAAGAAAATGCGCAGGCGCTTGAGGAACCAGGCGAATTTGGCGGCGAATGTGGCGTTCCATACAACGAAACCGGGTTTGCGCTCGAAGTACTTGATGCGGGAGAGAAAGCGTATCCACCAGCGGGGGACGAATATCTTGCCGGTCATGTGGTAGAGGGCAATCCAGAACAGCTCATCCTTGGGGCGTTTCGGCCAGTCGAATTTCGTCTGCCATTGTTCGAAAATTTTGAGCCTGTGCTGCTCGATATCCTCTTCGTTCTTCAAACCGGCATCCAGAACCATCCTGGTGAATTCGACTTCGGGGAAAAGGATGAGGGAAAGGTAATTAACCAAAAACGGACGAGGCAGGCTTAGCAGAAATTCAAGTCCCTTGCGACGGTCATCATCGGTGTCGAATGGGTTGTCGGTGATTATATCTATTGTTATTCCAATATTATTCTTCCTCAGAATATCAAACGCCCTGTGGATTTTTTCATCGGTATCGCTGCGCTTGTACAATTGCGTGCGCACGCGCTCCGAAGCCGATTGCACGCCCATATCGACATAGGTCATGCCGACATCCTTGAGCATAAGCACGATATTCTCTTTGACGGTATTGGGATGGAAGTAGCACCAGAAGGGTTTGTCGAAGCGCTCCCTATATTGGCGACAGAATTCACCCACCCACGTCTCGTTGAGGACGAAGACATCATCGCCGAAGTTTACCGTGGCGTCCTTAGCGGCGCGGAAAATGGGGAGGCTGTCGCATATATATTGAATTTCGCCGATGACATTGCCGACGGAACGCTGGCGGATGTAGCGTCCGGGACGGTCCCCGCTCTGATATTCCTTGGAAAATTTCGCCGATGCGCAGAAGGTGCAATTGAACGGACATCCGCGCGAGCTTATGACGAAGAGGCTGTAAACTTGCGGATAGAATGGCTCATGATGCAGGACTTGGTCACTACGGATGACATATTTGCGCTCGTTGTCATAGTCGGGGTACGGGATGGTATCGAGGTCCTCGACGATGCGGCCATAGGGGTTTTTGTAGACCTGTCCATCCACCCTTGCCCAGGTGCCGTCAAGGTTTGTAGGTATTTTGCCGGTTTCCTCGATAGCCTTCATCGCCTCGACGAGTTGGATTTCGGCTTCCCCGGTGAAGCATAGGTCGGCGTAGTCGATACAATCCTGCGGTCGAAGGAAAACATGTATCCCGCCCCACATTATTATCAGCTTCGGATTGCGTTCCCTCAGTTTTGTGGTGAGTGTGACGGCATCCTTATAAAATGCCGAGCAGGAGACGGATATGCCAATAATGTCGGGCTTGATTTCGTTGATGATCAGATTGACGGCCGCATCGATTTCATCGGGAGTGGGACGTATGAGGTCGTTGACGATGATGTCCCCGAGGAAGACCATGTGGGAGTCGTAACCATTTCCCTTCAATATTGCGTTCAAATGCCGCGCCCCAAGGTTGAAGGGGTTTGAGAGGCTTACCATGCAGAAACGAGTTTTTTTTGTAACCTCGATGGGCATTCTTATTTTGATTTAACCCGCGAAATGGGATTCGGGGTTACGTTTATTCAACTATTGAATCAATCTGTTGTACCGGGACACCCATGTCCCGAAACCGTTTAATCAAGCCCCCTGTACTGCCTATCCACCCATGCCTTATATTCCTCGCCCTTCTCCTTGACCTTGCGCCACCAGTCCTCGTTTTCAATATACCATTTAATAGTGGATTCCATATTTTCGGCGAAGTCGTATTGGGGTTCCCATCCGATGGCGCTCTTAATTTTATTTGTATTTACAGCATGCCTTACAACATGCCCGAGCCGGTCATCGACATGCTTAATTAAACTATTAGGTTTCTTCAGTTGCGTGAGGATGATATCGGTTATCTGCAAAACATCAAGCTCATTTGCCGCGCCTATGTTGAACGCCTCACCCTCAACCGCTTCGGCGGAGAGGAGAGCATCTATTGCCCGGCAGTGGTCGAGTACATAAATCCAGTCGCGGCTTGATTTGCCGGTGCCGTAGACGGGCAGAGGCTTGTTCTCAAGGGCATTCGTGACGAATAGAGGGATAAGTTTTTCGGGATATTGGTACGGGCCATAGTTATTGCTGCAGCGGCTTATCACGACGGGAAGGCCATAAGTGGTGAAGTAGCTGAACGCGAGCCTGTCGGCGCCCGCTTTTGATGCGGCATAGGGGGATTTCGGCATCAAGGCGTCGGTTTCGAGTGAAGGCCGTCCCGGTGCTTCGCCATAAACCTCATCGGTCGAAATATGCACAAAGCGCTTGATATCAGCATTACGCGCGGCTTCGAGCAGGATGAATGTCCCGAATACATCGGTCTCGATAAAGACGCCGGCATCGTGAATCGAGCGGTCAACGTGCGTCTCGGCGGCGAAGTGGACGACATACTCCGCATTGCGCATCAAATCGGTTACGAGGGCGTTGTCGCGAATGTCACCGTGCAAGAACATGAACCGCTCCTCGTCCCATATCGGCTTCAGGTTGTCGAGGTTGCCTGCGTATGTGAGAGCGTCGAGGACCATGAGCATCACATCGTCGTATTTGCGAAGCATATAATGCACGAAATTCGAGCCTATAAATCCAGCGCCGCCGGTGACGAGTATTTTTCTCATTCACACTTCCTTTAAAGACAACACAGCGGGATGCTTACCACCCCGCTATATTATGATATTTTACATTGGAAGGATGGGTATCGCAAGGCGCAATATAAGGATGGTAACCCACGAAATGGGATTCGCGGGTTACATTTATTTAGGAAATATTTAAGAGTAATATATGAGTCTCGACAACAAATTCCTGAAACAATTGAGAATGTTCATCTCCCCGCCCTGTGGCGGATTCCTTCGATTTCCTCATCGGTCAATATGCGGCCGAAGGAGCGGATGCCGCATAGCTTGAACCCGTGCTTGCGTCCTATCTCGGCGAGTTCACGGACTTTATCGAGGGATATTTCACGGCCTAATGTGTATGACTCGAAGCGCCCTTCGAGCGCGAGGAGGATTGTCTCGGCGAGGCAGGCATAGGCGACATTATCCGGCAGGTCGAATACATGCCCGAAATCGATATGCTCGCCCGGATTGGTCGGGAGAAGGATTTCACCCGATTCCATAACGAGTATATCATCCCGCTTGGACGCCTCGGTGCGGCTTACATCGGGCGGCATGGCGACATCGACAACCAGCGCACCACGCTTGAGCTTCATTACATCAATAACCCCTCCCGGTACACTCGTAGCCGCAACAACAATATCAGCCTTCCCGATAACATCACCGGCATCAGTAGCTACTTCCGCCTTGAGGCCGGATTCTTCCTCAATCAGGCTCGATAGGTCCATCACTCTTTCAGGACGGGGGCTGACTATTATCATTGATTTCGCATGCTTGGCCAAAAGGCGGGAGAGGGCTTTGCCGATTGAGCCTGTAGCGCCAATCACGCACACGCTTGTCCTGTCAAGGTCAATACCCATCTTAATTGCAGCTTTTTCAATTGCCTCGTATGTCGCAGCGATTGTATATGTATTGCCCGATGTAACCGGAATAGGAGAGCGCTTGGCGACTGTGACCCCGGCATCCCCCGCAACCGATGTGAACGCCCCAAGCCCGATGAGACCCGCCCCACGCTTGGCCGCATCCTCGCAGCAACCGGCAAGGGCCGAGTAGATGTATTCGGGTTTGTAGCTGATAATTTGCCGTGGGGTGAATGTGATGGCGTATAGATACCCGGCCACTTTTTTGCCGTTTGCCGAATGCACACCACGTATGCGGTTGACATAGAGCCATTTGCGCTTGCTTGCGAGCCATTCGACCATCCTTGGCGGAAGAAGTCGCAGCCAGGAGAAACGCCGGTCGCTGAAATAATCCTTGACGGTAATGGGATGTACTATAAACGCGAATTTGTTGACCTTCTCGATGGGCCGTTCCTTAAGGAATATCACCCTCGGCTTGATAGCGGATTCGAGGATGAGATTCAGATATTGGTCGCGCAATTTTTCGTAGGGCATCTTCTCAGGCGGGTCGGCAGGGTCACGTTTATACCCAAGATGCGCTATAAATATTGCCTCGAGTATATTGGTCGCCAGACTGCGTCCGCCAATTTCCGGCGTCGTTGTAACGACAGCTTCCGCTCCCCGTTCGGTCAACTCCCTGATATCATCATTCCCCAGCGAGTCGGTGATGATGACTTTATCCGACAAATCTTCGGGGGAGTAGCGGCGTATAAGCGGGTAATCACCAACTATTACATCGTTCCTCTTGAATAGCTCCGGGTAAACGGGGCGGCGTATATCCTGCCTCCTGCCCGTTGGATATACGAATTCGAACGGGATATTCGTGATGATTGGCAGCCCGATTTTCGCAAATGCGTTGACAGATGCCAAGGAATGTAGCGGTAGGCGAAGGTTAAGATGAAATGGCAAGTCGCCGAAAGTAAGGCGTTTAGTATACTCCCCCATCACTTCCGCTAAAGCGTATCTATCTACCCCGCTCATTATAAGTACACGCTTACCGGTGAACAGGTCCGGATATTTTCCCGCGAGGTATTTTATCGCCCATCGCTCAAGCGTATGTTTAAGCCCTACGCCATCAACAACGGGGGTGGTATCGGCGGCTTTCACAAAACGCAGGCTGTCTTGGTGGACATAAACCCGTTTGCCGACAAAGAATGTGACATCCATCCCGCCAAGGCCGATGGCGTCAACCTTACTGTTAAGCTCTTTTATCAAGGCAAGGGCTTTGAACTTGTTGCCATCGGTGCCGATGCGATGTATGTGGTAGCGTTCACCGGCGAATTCCTGCTCGAACTCGAAATCCCGCAGCGATGACCCGATCGATATGCTGACAATATGCTTCATTTTGATATCAACACCAGGTTAACCTAATTATATCAATTTGAATCCGAATCAAAGCACATTTCCCAACGATTCTTCCTCGCGTTTGAGTTTTTCCGAAAGGAGCTTTATCCGGCGGTTTATTTCACCGGCCCTACGGTAATCCTCATAAACAGCCGGGTTGAGAAGCTGTTGCTGCAGCGAATTTATTTCACTTTCCAATGTCGTTATCCTCTCGATGGCTTCATCGAATTCCGAAATCTGCTTTTTCGCCGGAGGTTCAGCCCGTTTTTCGGCTCTTGCCTTTTCCGCTCTGCTCTCGCGTTGGGCTTCCTTGGCCTTTAACTCGGCTTCCTTGATGTCGCGCAGCCGCTGAAGTTTCTTCTCATGGTAATAGGTGTAATTACCATGGAATAATTCAGTCTTACCATCTTCAAACTCGAGGACTTTATCAGCCAAGCGGTCAATAAAGCGCCGGTCGTGGGAGACAAATATAATCGTGCCGGGGAATTGCTCCAACGCGGCTTCGAGAGCCTCACAGGATGGTATGTCAAGATGGTTCGTCGGCTCATCGAGCAGAAGTACATTTGGCTCCTCATCGATGAGAACCGCCAATGCAAGCTTGCTTCGTTCGCCGCCTGAAATATCACCGACTATTTTCTCCACATCATCCTCCGAAAAAAGGAACGAGCCTAACCTTGCGCGGGCATCCTGCTCAGTACGCCCCGGCCTTAGGCGTTGGAATTCATCGAGAACCGTGTGCGAATAATCAAGCTCCGAATGCGTCTGCGAAAAATAAGCCCATTCAACTTTGCCGCCGAAATGCACTTCGCCGCTATCAAGCTCGCTTTCGCCGACAAGGCAGCGGAGGAATGTCGTCTTGCCTTCGCCGTTACGTCCCACAATCGCCAAGCGCTCGCCACGGTTCACTTCAAGGTTGATGCCCCCGAATATCTCACGGCTGTCGAAGTGTTTATATAAATCGCTGACTCGAAGGACGGTCTCGAAGCTGCGCACTACATTCTTCAGCCTTACGACCGGCTTCGGTATTATTTCGCGCGGTTTATCCAACATCTCCAACCGGTCGAGTTTCTTCTGACGGTCCTTCGCCTGGCTTGCGCGAATTTTGTCCGCTGACCATCGCGCGACGAAGCGCTCCATCTTGCCTATATTTTCCTGCTGCTTTTCATAAGCCGCCCATTGCTGTTCAAGGCGAAGGCGCTTGGCGTCGAGGAATGCCTGATATCCTCCTTTATATGAATCAACGCCGTATGGTGTTATCTCCAAGATCCTGTCGGCGATGCGGTCGATGAAAAATCGGTCGTGGCTTACGATGAGGCATCCGCCGGAATATGCCGCGATGAATTCCTCGAACCATTCCAACGCGGGGAGGTCGAGGTGGTTCGTGGGCTCGTCGAGGATGAGCATATCCGGCTTGCCCAGAAGGAGCTTGCATAGCGCAAGGCGCGTGCGTTCGCCGCCGGAAAGGACTTCGACCGGCTTCGTCCAGTCCACTTCCGGGAAGCCGATGCCGAGAAGCGTCCGGCGTACTTCGGACTCGTATCCGTAGCCACCCGCGCGGTCGTATTTCTCCAATGCCTTGGCGTATTCCCCGCCGAGCCGCTCAAGCTCCCCGCTCTGGGCATTTTCCATGCCCGTTTCCAATTCCCTGAGTCGCCTCTCTATATTCCTGATTGTTCGGAATGACTCGCAGGCTTCGTTGAAAACATCATTCCCTTCGCTGAAATTCGCAAACTGCTCTAAGATGCCGAGGTTGAAATTTTTGCCGGGAAGTATGACCTCCCCGGAATCGGGTTTCTCTTGTCCGCCGATGATGCGTATCAGCGTCGTCTTGCCGCAACCGTTCGGGCCTACAAGGGCAACCTTTTCCCTGGGGCCAACGAAGAAGCTAACATCCTGGAAAAGGTGTTGTACGCCATACGACTTGGCAATATTTTTCACCATAAGGGTCATGCGGCTTTTCTCACTGGGGGCTTATTTTATATTAAAAACGGCGGGATTGTGCAATTTCGTCCCATCACCACCCCTTTGAAGACAAAGGGGTGCCACCCGGACAGATGAGTTATGAGATGCTGAGTTATCATGTGGCTCTAAACACTCTCAACAACCGCATTGTCCTCATTAAAATAATATATAATTGCCCCGGGGCGGAAGGAGCAGATGATGGCTGAAGTAACGGAAGAGATTGTGCGAAATGCCTTATCCAAGGTTATGGACCCCGAATTGAACCGCGACCTTGTCAGCCTTGGCATGGTGAAAGATATCAAGGTCAAGGGGGGCGAAGTGACGGTCGAGGTGCAACTCACTACGCCCGCCTGTCCGTTAAAGAAAAAAATCGAGGAGGATTGCCGTAAGGCCATCGAAGCCATCCCCGGCGTGGGCAGCGTCACAATCAACCTTACCGCCAAAACCATCCCTGGTTTGCCTAAAAAGGAAGCCATTCCCGGGGTGAAGAATGTCATCGCCATCGGGTCGGGTAAAGGCGGCGTCGGGAAATCGAGCCTTGCGCTGAACATAGCATTGGCGCTGCATAACCAGGGCGCGAAGGTCGGGCTGCTCGACGCGGACATCTATGGCCCATCCGTACCAATAATGGTGGGCATACCATACGGCAAGAAGCCCGCGATAAAAGACAACCTCATCATCCCGCATGAAAAATTCGGGCTGAAACTTATCAGCGTTGGATTTTTTGTTGAGGAGGAGAAGCCGCTTATATGGCGCGGGCCGATATTGCATAAGACGTTGGAGACATTCATACGCGAGGTTAAATGGGGCGAGTTGGATTATCTCATCGTCGACCTGCCGCCGGGTACGGGCGATGTGCAGCTCTCCATATCGCAGATACTGCCCATCACGTGCGGCGTAATTGTGACCACGCCGCAGGATGTCGCGCTTAAGGATGTCGTCAAAGCGGCGGAGATGTTTCGCGCGGTGGATGTCCCGGTGTGCGGGGTTATCGACAATATGAGCGTGTTCGTATGCGACCAGTGCGGTAAGGAGCATCGCATATTCGGCGATCGCCCCGCCGCGATGGTTGCCGCCGCGCTCGGCAGCTCGCTTCTCGGCGAAATTCCACTCGACCCGATACTGCGCAGTTCAAGCGACGCGGGCCAGCCCCTTCTCGCAAGCGAGGAGGGGAGGAATAGTAATGTGGGGAAAATAATTACGGAGATAGCGAAGAATATGGCGGGTACAATCAGCTGCCTGAATTTCGGCGCAACGGAGAAGAGCGCGGGATGAGAACAAAAATCGGGAGCGGGGGGAGTTCCCCAGTTACTGATTTAACAAGCAGCATGAGAAGCGCTGCATAGAGGGCGAAGGAGCGCGAATCCCTATTTGGAGACAGAGCATGTCATCTACCGTTCTTGGAATCTATCAATTTCCGCCCATCTGTGAGCCAGGAATCCTGCAAAGGTAGATCCTGAAAATACAAGCCTCCTGTCAGCATAATATTTCTGAAACATCGCTCCATACGCTAATTCCATATAATTTGATCTTGGTGATTCACCCCATACCGGTTCATCCATATCAGGCTTGCTTGGCAAGTCAGGGTTGATGATCATTATTTTTTCCAAATATTCATTTTCTTTCAATCCTACATACAATAAATAGCGGAAATACTGGTCTGTTTCAGGAAAAGAATAACCGATTATATAGATCCTCTTTGCTGTCCTAAGCATATCTAACGCTTGTCTCCAGACTTCTTGTATTTGTTTCTCTCTTACACCTTTATCCCAAGAGGGCGGGATAAGCAAAGGCCGAAGGTTAGAATTGCACTTAGGACAGGCGGATTTGTACACAGGTTCGAAATCGGTTAAGACCAAATCTTGGCATTTAGTGCAATATCCCCAGTTTATGGACCCATGCAGCTTATACAATCCAAAAGCTCCCGTTGGGGGCTCAAAATATGAGATTTTAAAGCCACAACGTTGTAGCGCGCGATCCAACACAAGGTCATAATTAAATGTTATCACCGCATCAGAGGTATTCCTATCACCGATGAGAGTTCCAGCGATTATCAATGCGAAATAATCATAAACCCTAATCATGAGGTGGCTTGGCCGATCTTCCCAAAGGTATTTGGATTGCGTAAGGGATCCATTATCTAACATTGACTTAATAACTTCAACTTCATCTCCTGTCCTTTCATGGTGCAAGTAAAAGGTTTGCCCATATGGCTCTGAAAGAGATGCCTCAATCGTCCTTGAAATGAGATACAAAAAATCATTGTAAACGTCTTCAAGGCTGCCCCCTTCATGCAAAAGGTCGATTTCTAAGAGCGAAAATATATGCTCTATATTCTCAATATCGATGTTGCATTTAGCACTTGCGGATGAGAGTTTTTGAAGGTAATCAAAAACATTAGCGAACCTTTTCTTCTCTTCTTCCGAAAGCGGAGAATCCGGCTTATAAAAAAGCCATCGCGCTTGTTGCATGAATTCTTTCATTAATGGCACCCCGGCATTCTTTGAGAATCCAGCGCCCAATATGTAGACATTTCTATCAATCGCCATATTAGTCCTCCGTCCTTTCAATGACTTGACCCATCAAGCTGCAGCAAGAACCGCATGAAACAACCTGTCAAGTAGATAATATGCTCGACTTCGAATTCCTCCCACTTCTCCTGATGCTTGACGGTGTCGTTCTGATATTTAGAATAGTAGTCCAATAACGTCCAAAATTGATTACGGATTTGCTTATGCGCTCCACGCTCATCCATCCATTTAAGGAGCGGATCCTTTTGTTTTTCGAGGCTCTTTCTATTGCTCAGAAGCTCTCTGAGCAACGTCTCTAAACTGACCCTCAAATCATCCAGCAAATTCCGATACTTCGACTTATCTTTATCCAGATACAGATGCAAGGCATTTACAAAACGCTTCATAACTTTCGGGTGGGAATCCATCCAACCTAAAGGATCATTGATCAGAGCATCATCAAGAATCTTGGCCCCCCCAGGATATAGAGTTGCCTCATGTCCTTTTACGGCAATTCGCAGCCGAATAGACGGACTGCTTTCAACTGCCTGTTTCAAGAATGTAGCAAGCGTTCCAACAGCCTCCGGGGCTTGAGATGCCAGCACCCAAAGGAACAGCTGCAACCTAAAGGCGAATTCGGATAGATCATTTGCAGAAGCGATTTGCCTATATATCGTAGTGGTTAGCGCAGTTTTCAATGGGCTTAGGTCTTTCCACGAGGTATCTAGTTCCAATACAGGTAACCCAAGCAGGAAACTATATCTTGCATCAATGGATTCAAGCAATTTCGTATCTTTAGCAAGACCAGATAGCACGGGCGCTACACAGCGCAACGCTCTATTTTTGAAGCCCTCAAACTCAGCTTCTTCATCAAGCACAATATTCCATCGTTTTACTAGAATCAGAAGGCGTCTCCCGTTATCCATTTTATCACCTTTGCCAAGCCAGCCCTCGGCGAGGGAATCGCCGTGCTACCGGATAGGCTATCAATCCTTAAAACTAATCCTCTCCTTACACTTCTCGCAATACTCCGCATCGACCGGGTTCATGGTGGCGCAGTTGGGGCATTGTTTTTGGCCGAGTTCGGGGAGGTCGAGGGACATACGCTTGCCGCAATGTTTGCACAGCTCGTCCGTAATTTTGTTGACCTCGCCGCAGTATGGGCATAGTGTGCGCGTACCCGGTTTGATTTCCTCGACGACATAGCCGGGCGCTTTCTTGCGAAAGACGATATAAAACGGGATGAATATCAGCGGCAAGAATACGGTGCCTACGCCCCAGAAGTTCGCGGCACTGCGTCCGAAGCCGCGCTTGATGGCATCGTTCTGGATACGCCACGCGACGAAGCCGATGAAATACCAGCATATGGCGAACAGGCCGAATATTATCCAGAACAGCTTGGGCATTACAGGGCTTGCACCTTGATGAGATGTATGGCCTTCCCCACGATGTCGGCCTCGTCGAATTTCAAATCGGGGAATTCGGGATTGGTCGAGCGCAGCACGAGCCCATCCTCGTAGTTGTGTACTTCCTTGAGCGTGATGCCTGCCTCCCCTACCCTTACCGCCGCTATATCCCCGGCCTTCAAGAGCCCTCTCTGCGCGGGTGAAATGACGACTAAGTCGTTCTCCTCGATACGGCTCCCGACCATTGATTCGCCCTTGACGCGTACCGCGAATAAATCAGGGTCGCCCGGAAGCTGTGCCGCGGGGAGCATGACGCATTCGTCATCGGATGACGCATGGTATCCTTCCGGCCCGCCTGCAGTGATGAAGCCGACTATGGGTACGCGGCGAAGCTTCCCCGATGAGACGGCCGATTTTGCCCGTCCTACGACAAAATCGATAAATTCCTTGAATTCGGGGTATCTTTCGCCCAAGCCCTCAAGATACTCGCGCGATATGGCCCTGGATGGCGGTGGAGATGTCGAAGCGACCTGCTTGAGGATGGCTTCGTCGGTCAACGGCTCTTCACCTTCATACTTGACATGACCGGCTTTTGCCAATAGGAATACCGGTGGGACGCCCAACGCCTCGGCTAACCTGTTGACGGCATCGGCCTTGGGGGGCTTGCGCATACCGCGCTCGATACGGCTCAGATGCCCTTTGTCAATGCCGGTAAGCTCCGCGAGGAGATGGATTGTTAGCTGCCGAGCCTTGCGGAGCTTGTGTATCGTCTCACCAAATTGTTTCGCTTTATCCAGCATTTGCCAAAAAGCAACGTTAGTATTATAAAAGATACACGGGATTTGTGCAAGTTTAGGCAGTAAAATTTGCATAAAAAGAGGGGGTCAGAGCATGGGTCAGACCCTATGCAACTTGTAAATTGCCAAAGTGAACATGATTAGCCCGGCAAGAAGCAACACACGCGGAAACCAGTCGCCCCAGCGGGTGTAGAGGGTGTCTTTCAGTTTAGGCCCGATAAGGCGTGATTCCGCGGCTTTTTGGTAGAGGGGAGTTTCGTCATATCGGTGGCCATAGGGGTCGATGAAACTCGAGACCCCGGTTGTAGCGGCCCTGGAGAGCCATATGCGGTTTTCTATGGCTCGGTAGATGTCAAAATGAGCATGCTGATAACTTGCCTTCGACTTACCAAACCACGAAGTGTTTGTGATCAAAAATAAGTAATCACAGCTGTCATCCACGATACGCCTTGTTAAATCGGGAAAGAAAGATTCATAGCATATTAAGATGCCAACCTTGCCCTCCGGGGTCCTGATGCCCTTAAGCTCGCGGCCGTCCACGAGGCTTTCGCTTCCCCACGGATATTGCGGGAACCACGATTTTATAAGGTCTTCCAGCGGGATGACTTCCCCGAACGGTACGATGTGTACCTTTCGATATATGCCCAATTGCTGTCCTGTAGGGCCGAATACTATGGCGGCGTTATATGGGCCGCGGTCATCTTCGGTTTGCGTACCGATTATAAATATCTTGCCCATTCGCGCGGCGAGTTGCTCTATCTGTTGCCGCCGCGACGGGATCTCAGCACCTGGGGGAAGTTCATCCAAGGCGTCAGGAACGGCTCCCTCCGGCCATACGATGAACCCACCCCGCTCGGATCTCAGGTTCTGCGTCCATTCCTCTATCGTGAGGCCATGATAATCGGCCCAGGCGATTTCATTGGCCAATGGGGTCCATTCTTCCTGCGTGCTGACATCACGCTGGAATATGCTTACCGGAACACCAGCGGATGGTAGTGGGCGCGATAGGATTATATATCCATACGAAAGATTTAAGGCCATGACCAGCAGCATGGGAATAGCACACAATAGGGCGCGTCCCTTGTTTGCTGATGTGAGCAGTCCAAAAAGGGTTGCATTGAACCAGACGAGGAGGAATGTCACGCCCCATGCACCGGTGAATTCGGCTATTTGCACGAAGTGAAGGTTGGCATATTGGCCGTGGGACATGTATGGCCATGGGAATGACAGGAACCCGATGCTTTTACCATACTCGGCAAGTACGAAGAATACAGGCAATATGATGAAAAACAAATCAGTTTTGAGTTTACGCCGGATGAAAAATAAGAGAACGAATGATATGGCATAGGTGATGGAATTCATAAAATCAAGCACAAAAAGCCACTGCCAGCCATACTGGTGAATCCATACCATGATATAGTTCAGATAAAGGAAGAATGCGAGGAGAGGTATAAGGAAAATAGCCCAATAGCTTCTATTATGAACCCTCAGCAGGAGGGGGAGGAGAGCGATGAAACCTGCGGGCCAGAATATGCCGGAAGTAGCCGGAAGTGAAAGCAAAACGGCCGCTGATACAGCCGCAAACAAATCAAGAAGTAATATGCCTGTTTTTCTTTTCAATTGCGATATGTCTAAGAGCCTCCAAGAAGACTCACTTCTTAGCGGCGGCCCCGCAACATTTCTTATATTTTTGTCCGCTGCCGCAAGGACAGGGATCATTCCGGCCTATCTTCTGCCCGACCTTCCTCTGCGGACGCTTCACCGGCTGGTCGCCGTGAGATTCGCTCAAATTCTGATATACCGATTTCTCCTGTTTGACTAATCGCGCCGCGAAAATCAAACGTATCGTTTGTTCCTTAATCTCCTGCCATAATTCCTGGAACATGAAGAACGATTCCTTAGTGTAAGCGACCAGCGGGTCAACCTGCGCATAAGCCCTTAGCCCGATTCCATCCCGTAAGCCGTCGAGGGCATAGAGGTGGTCAACCCAGCATCTGTCGATGATGTTAAGTGCGATGAAGCGTTCCAACTTGCGCATATCTTCTTCGCCGACTTCTTTCTCCTTAGCTTGGTACAATTCACGGGCCATTTCCTGCACCATCGTGGTAAGCTTTTCCCTCGGCGTATTGCGTATGCTTTCCGGTTTAATACGGTCGCCGAGGGGAATCATGGTCTTGCAGGCGATGAGGAACTCGGCAGGCTTCTGGTCGCGCGCGGGAGTTCCAGCCAAATATTTATCAGCGAAGTGGCTGACTACATCATCACGCCACTGGTTGATATCGTCGTTGATATTCTGCCCCTCGAGAATACGGTTGCGCTCCCGGTAAATGGATGAGCGTTGCTTCTCCATTACATCGTCATACTTGAGCACATGCTTGCGTATCTCGAAGTTATGCGCTTCGACTTTCCTCTGGGCTTTTTCAATCGCTGATGTTATCCACCTGTGTTCAATGGGCGTCTCGTCAGGCAAGCCGAGCATGGTCATGGCCGATTTGATGCGCTCGGGCCCGAATACGCGCATAAGGTCATCTTCGAGGGAGAGGTAAAACCGCGATGAACCCGGGTCTCCCTGGCGCCCGGAACGGCCGCGTAGCTGGTTGTCAATGCGCCGGGCTTCGTGCCGTTCGGTGCCGATGATATGCAACCCGCCTGCATCGACGACACCGGGGCCGAGCTTTATGTCCGTACCTCTACCGGCCATGTTCGTGGCAATCGTTACCAGGCCGCTTTGGCCGGCATCTTTGATTATCTCGGCCTCCCGCAAATGATTCTTCGCGTTGAGGATATTGTGCGGGATACCCTTTGCCACCAGCAAAGCCGAAACATGCTCTGAAGTCTCAATGGCAATGGTACCTACAAGCACCGGCTGCCCCTTATTGTGACATTCCTGGATATCGTTGAGGACTGCATCAAATTTGGCTTTCTTGGACTTGTATATCTGGTCAGGCAGGTCATCGCGTACCATCGGCTGGTTCGTGGGAATTACCACGACATCCATGTTGTAAATTTCCCTGAATTCTTCTTCCTCGGTTTTTGCGGTACCGGTCATACCGGCGAGTTTACGGTAGAGGCGATAGTAGTTCTGGATGGTAATCGTCGCCATCGTCTGGCTTTCGTTCTCAATCTTTACATGCTCTTTCGCCTCGATAGCCTGGTGCAGACCCTCGGAGTACCGGCGGCCGTACATAAGGCGGCCGGTGAATTCATCGACGATGATAACCTGACCTTCTTTTATGACATAACTTACATCTCGTTTATATAGCGTATTAGCTTTAAGAGCTGTAAGGGCATGGTGGGAGAGGAGGATATTTCCCGGGTCGAAGAGGTTTTCAACGCTGAGCATTTTTTCCACCCTCTTGATGCCCTCATCGGTGAAGGTGGCGTTATGCTCCTTCTCGTTGACCTCATAATCCCCTGTATCTTCCTCACTATTCTTTTGTTTTAACCGCGGAATCAGGGCGGCGAAAGTGCGGTAGAGTTCATTGGAGCGTTCAGCCGTACCGGAGATAATCAACGGAGTACGCGCCTCATCGATGAGGATTGAATCCACCTCATCGACGATGGCATAGTTGAGGTCCTTCTGAACACGATACGCGACTTCGGTGACCATATTATCGCGAAGGTAATCGAACCCGAATTCGCTGTTGGTGCCGTAGATTATGTCGGCCTCATAACAGGCTTTACGGGCTTTGCTGTCCTGCCCATTCTGGATGGCTGTAGCGGTAAGGCCAAGGTTCGCATAGATGGGGCCCATCCAGTTGGCGTCGCGCTGGGCGAGGTAATCATTTACAGTTACTACATGGACTCCGCGTCCGGGCAAGGCATTGAGATAAATGGCCATGGTGGCGGCAAGGGTTTTGCCTTCGCCGGTCTTCATCTCGGCGATACGCCCCTGGTGCAATACAATGCCGCCGATAAGCTGGACGTCGAAATGCCTCTGTTTCTCCTCGTGGAAACGCTTGGATGATTCCCTGATGGCGGCAAAGGCTTCGGGGAGGATTTCATCGAGTGCTTTCTCTGTCAGCTTAAGCGCTTCCTCTTTGCTCGTAGGATTATGTTTGCGGACATAAATATCTATACGTTGCTTGAATTCATCTGTCTTAGCCCTGAGCTGGCTGTCTGTAAGCGCCTCGAAGCTCGCTTCGAGTGCGTTTATCTTCTCGACGATGCTCCAGAAGTACTTGAAATCAGACTTGGCCTTAATGCTGTTCTGTATTGTCCTAATAAACGCCAATAGCTACACCTTGAGAAGAATTATAACATTTATAGAAATGTTGACAGCGTTGTTGAGAAAGGGTTGTCCATAAATTTTCATGCTGCTCAATTGACTTCTCCGGGTGGCACCCTTTCGCTTTCTGAAGCTAAAGGGTGGTTTTTAAGGTTCATATTGAAGCTGTTGCAAATGCCTTGATTTCAAGGCCATTCCCCTGATATTTTTACCGTGAACCACCCCTTTGAAGGCAAAGGGGTGCCACCCTGGAAAGGAAAATACTCGCAGTTCGATTTTTCATCCCTCCCCTGTTTTTTTCCCTTCCGGTTCCTCTTTACGTTTACTCCGTTCTTCCTCGACATCGATAAAAGCAGTGCTGCGTACATTTCCGTAGGCTTCAAAGACACGGGTGGTCATGAATAAAATCGCTTCATCGGCGAAAATAGTATTTTTCTCTTCCCTCTGCACCTCAACATTCCCCTTCAACTTGATCATGTCGAACTGGCGCACATAATACGCGACATCAGCTTTCCCCTTCTGATGTTCCTGTTCCATATTAACCCCGCCCGTCGCTTCGGCGTCTTCGGTGTCGGTATGCACCACGAGTTTCTTGCATGTCAATGTCGCCGGCTTGCGTACGTCCTCCTTGACCTTATCCGATTCATCTTTATCGACGATTTCACCCGCGATGAGCCATTCCCCGTTTATCTGGTGAAGCCATACATCGTCCTCGAGTGTCAGGAGTTTGATTTCGTCGGAATCATCAAGTGTGAGGGTTTTGCATTTGCCCTCTTTATCGCGCTGGACGCCGTACACATTCCCCCGCATCTGAAGCCAGTCCTTATCACCATTGAATTCCAATTCGTCGCAATTGATGGTCGTTTTCTCATTCACTATTGAGCGCATCACTTTTCTGTCTTCATTGGTAACGACCTTCTCATCGAAAAGCCACTTGCCGTTATCCTGGTGCACGACCACATTACCCTTAAGTGACCCGCTCTCAGTTTCGCGTTCGAAATGAAGCTCATCGCAGTCGGCATACTTATCGACCTGTTCGATATGTACGTTCGTATGCAAATCGCCGATTTTCTTGCCCCAATCATATTCCCCTGAGGCGCAGGTGATATGGGTTTGCTTTTTCTTGAGCGCCCTTTCGACCTTTTGACGGCGAGTAGCGTCAGCCGGAAGGGCTATGAGTTCATCCTCGGTGTTGGCGTACCGGATAATGTCAACCGAACCTTTGACATACGCTATCTTTGTCTCGAAATGGGTTTCCAGCTCGTCGCAGCGAAGTTCGCCGTCATCGTTCTTAGCGAATACCCCACCCTCCCCGAAGAACCGTGCCCATTGTTCATCGTCATTCAGGATGGCTTCCGCGCTTTCGATGACATTGTCCTTATATTGTATTCTGACATTCCCATGCAGGTTTGTGATTTTCTTCTGCTTGTCTTTGTCAATGCGGTCGGCATAAACAAGGGTGAATTTTTTGTCACCTAAAACCGTATTCAGCAAATTCTCCCCGATAATGGGGGGGAGTATAAAGCGCTGGCCCGAGGGGACATCGAACTCATCTTCTGAAGGTCCCGCCCCGTTCAATGGGGGTAAAGGTCCCCCCGAGCCTTGAGGGATCGATGGCATGGCGCCCATTCCTGGTGCGAACGGCCCACCCCCGAACGGCAGCTGTTGGGGAAAGCCGGCTTGGCCTTGCCCCATAGGGGAGGCCATTGAGCCGCCCGGCATCCCTCCGAATTCCGGCCCGGTTCCAGGGCTTGATCCCTGCATCGGGTTAAATGGTATAAACCCCTGTGAAGCTTCGCCTTGCCACGGTGAAAAATCCGGCTGCTGGGGCAGTTGGTCTTGGGCGATATCACCGCCGGCGGTACTTTGGGGAAACTGGTTGCCCTCCATACCCGGGACGGCTTCATTAGGTGATTCAACTTCCCGGGGAAGTTCTACATCGGGGATTTGCGGTGATGTTGATTTCCGTGCTTTATAGGTTATGGACATATAAGCCATGAGGGCTATCACGGCCACCGTTATTACCACAATCGATATTTTCCAGAAGTTACGCAATTATCCGCTGCTACCTACCTCGACTTCACTATTTGATTCCGCCGGTTGTTCTTCACTCTCCCCTTCACGTTCCTTTTCCCATTCCTCCAAATCATCGCGGTAGTCAGGTGGGACAAGAACCCTCGCCTTACTTTGTTGCCCCTCTATTGTGTAGTTCTCAGTGTCGAAATCCATGGTGAGCTTATCGGCAAGCATCCATTCCCCATCCTCGTTCTTGAACTGGACATCAACGTACATAATCATTGTCTCGGTAGAGTCGTCATATTCCACGCGTTGGCCCCTTATCCTCTGGTCCTTCTGTCTGAAGAGGACATTTCCCCACCCATAGGACCAATCGGATTCGGTATAGCTCAAGGCTGAGTTTGAAAAGATGGTCGTGGGCTTCTGCGCATCTTCCTTTGCCTCTTCGTCCTTTATGTCTTCAAGGATATCGTTTCTCTCAAGCCATTTTCCGCCCAGCTGCTTCACGACAACATCGCCGTAGGCCAATAATATCGCGCGACTATCCGAATAGGTTATGCTGTTTCCAACGAAATCCTTCTCATTCTGCCAGCCATGTGCGCCTCCCCATGCATCGACCAATTCCTCATCCCAGAAATAATTCATATAGTCGGCATCCACCCATGTCGGTTCGCTTACAATGGCTTTGCCGACTTTGCTCTTGGGGGGCCGTTCCTCATCCTTGAGACTTTTGGCTTCGAAATGCACCTTACCTCTTGCCTTGATTTTTTTCTCGTCAAGAAATATCTCCATGAAGTCGCACCATATTCTCTTTGCCTTATTATCCTGGTGTGCGAATACCCTGCCCGGCTTGTAATCATCTGATGACAATTCACCGTCTGAAGGGGGCTTGGATTGCGGGGCTTCAGTTGCCCCGGCATCACTTTTCGGCAGCGGGGGCGTATCCGAAGGCTGCTGCCATCCCATCGCCTGGCCTATATCCTCGACCTCTGTCGTTGAAGGTTCGTTTTGCTCGGTTTCGCCCGGAGTACCGAGGAATTCCTTTTCGGTAGGAGCCTGCGTCTCTCCCCAAGTAGTTTTGCCGGTAACGGGGTCCACTTCAAGGGTATATTGCGGTGGGCGGCCCTCGGCATCCAACCGGTGCTTACGTATCGCCGTCATCGGGACTTTTGGGTAGCAACGCAGGTATTTTGTGTCCTTGTTGTAATAAATATATTCACACTCGATGGTTATGCCCTTTTTAGCCTTCTTGCGTTCTTCAACCGTATCGAGGGGAAAGACCTTTTCTTTAGTTATAAAACTCTCCCCCTGCAGGCCGACGATAAACATCTTGACATTGCCAATGAATTCAAGCACTACAAGGTCTTTGTCGGAATAGAGGGCATCGGCAGTGATGCGGTTATCGTCAACAAAAAGTTCGAGGGGTTTCGGGCACTCGATGACTTCGGTCTTGTCATACCAGATCATCTCATCAGTGAAAAGTCTCGTGCTCGCATCGGCACTTGCGCAGACGACGTTGCCCTTGAGTATCAACTTTTCGCGGCTTTTGTCCCAATAACCGGCATCACCCGATGCATTAAGATTAGGTTCCCCTTTCTTGAAGAAGGTCATTTCATAAATTTTATCAACGGTGGATTCCTGGGTTTCCTTGACCTGGACCGACTTGAGCCCGGTAAGGCGCCAAAGGACCGCGCCTTCCTTGTAGCCGTAGCCTACGGGCTCGTACACCTCGGTTTTCTCCATCTGATCTTCGGCAACGAATTCCGCCTCTTTGGCTTTACCTGCCTGGACGGTACTGACCCATACGAGCCAACCGAGGAGACCGAGGGAAAGGATTCCCAAGGAAGCCTTTTTAATAACGCTCAAAGAATATTCTGATATGGTCCAATGACCCATCCTGTTACACCATGCCCTACATTAATAATGATAAGCTTTTTTTCGGAAAAGTTTCCCGCCCGGGCTCGATTTAACCATTTTATGACTATAAAAAGACGACAAAAAGATATCTAATAGGAAACGCGGACGGTCCCCTTCCGGCGTATAATAATCTCTTTTAATACCCCTCGTCCCCAAGTCGATAAAAAGAAAAAATAGGCCCGAAGGCCTATTTCTTTCGCATATAATCCGCTACATGTTAACTGAAGCTTTCCAAGGCGGTTTCTTCATTGTCGAAGATTTGGAATACCTTGTTAAGGCGGGTCAACTCAAAGATGTTCTTAACATCCGGCTGCAGGCCATAAACCCTGAGGTCGCCGTTCTTGCGGTTGGTATTCTTCAACCCGCTGACAAGCACTCCAAGCCCTGCGCTGTCCATGTATGGGACCTCCGACAGGTTGACAAGGAGCCAGTTATTCCCATTCTCGATTTTGTCGTTGATGCCTTCCTTAAGGTCGGCGGCCACCCTGGCGTCCAAATCTCCTTTAACGTCAACAACAAGGATGTTATTCTTTTCGGTACGATAACCAATGTCCATAGCCTTATCTCCTCAGTCACGCACTATACGGTTTAAAGACACATTTTAATTATGAATATACTTAACGTTATCCATAATGTCAACGGGGGTTAGCCCCCTTCTCCATACGCCCCCTCCGGCGGGCCCGGCTCCATCATGTTGCCCGTGCCCATCATGTCGAAGCTGAACATCACCGGTTCGCCCTTAATCCAGGATCCTGCATCCTTGCCGTACTCAATCAGCTCGATATTCAGGTTCACAACTTTACCTGAATAAGTATCCTTAATTTCCCCTCCAAGTTTTACAAGTACCGTGAGAGGAATATCCCCATGAGAATAGATATTCATCTTTACCTGGCCTTTGTCGTCGCCACTTGAGAACCACAGGTAAAGGCAATCCGCAAAAGTGCCGGCTGCGGTCGTTACAGTTTCCTTGCCGGAGCCCCAGTCGATATTCTCCATTATATTCGGCATTCCTTCGGGCGGGGCAGCCATTTCAGGGTTCTCCAAAGCCATTTGCATCATGGGAGCGAACATTTGCAGGATAGCCATATCGATTTCCTGCGGGGTATCTTCATTCAACTGGAAGATAACCCTTTTGATCAATTCCTGGTTTATGAGTGCATCCATCAACTCCTTCGGGTCTTTTTCAGCGGACGAAAAATCATATTCCTTCATGAGCAATTTCACCCTGAGGGATTTGAAGTCAGCTGAGAGCGCCATATCCGCGGGCAGGTTCCCGATGTTGTAGATGTCCATCTCAAACCAGTTGTAGTTGGCGCCGTCGATTGTCTCCTGTCCGACTACGGCGCAGCGCATATCACCACTGATGGGCTGCCCGTCAACATCGAAAACGGCGTGGTAAGTGGCATACTGGCCGTTCGCCCAGGCGGCCGGCTTTATGGGCTCGATTTGGCCCAGCCAGGGGGCTTTCCAATCCATCATACCCATTCCCTGTGCGTTCACTGTCGATCCAAGCATCAGGCATAATAAGATGATGCCTAAAATCAAAACTGATTTCCGCATGTCAAGTCTCCTTAATTTTTTATTTAGATTCCGCATTTTACTCTATGCTCAAACCGGTGTCAAAGCACCCTGTCGCTTTCCAATTATAATAGTCATTCATAGTAAGGGGATAAGAAATGTCATATAGCGGTTCAAATTGAGGTATTCGATTTTCCCATGCCGGTTCGAAAACCGGCGTCCCCAGTGCTGCCATATCATTGAAAAAGAAGGTTTACTCATCTGTCTTGTGGAAATACTTGGTTACAGTCACCTGGTTGCCGACATCGTTGAACTCGACCTTATCCATTAGCTGCATCGTGATGAAAACTCCTCTCCCTTGGGGGAGCTTGAGGTAGTCCTCCAATGTCGGGTCGGGAATTGAGGCATAATCAAACCCCTCCCCGCGGTCCTGAACCTGGATGGCAATTTTATCCGAATCTATCAGGTAATTTATAAGCACCCGCTCAAGATAATTCGACTTATGCCCGTGCTTAATCGAGTTGGTGATGCATTCATCGAGGCTAAGCCTGACCTTGAACATGATGTCATCCGAGACATTTTTAAGGGACAATTCCCTCATGATATTGTCGAGGATTTCATTGAATGTGTAGGGCGGGATGGATAACCGGTTCCATGAATCGGGTACAACGGCTATGATAGCAAGGGCCATGTCATCCATCTGCGGGCGCGACCCCATGAATTTGGTCACATTGAGCTCGACGACTTTTAACAGGTTTTTGGCGGACAGGGAGGCATAGCGTTTCACAAGGTCAACAAGCCTCTCGTTGCCGAACCTCTCGCCTTCGTCGTTGGTCGCGTCGCACAGACCGTCGGTATAAAGGATGAGTTTGTCACCCTCGCCCATCTCCACCTGGCAGGTTTCAAACTCCGAATTGCGAAACATACCCAGCGGCAAACCGTTGCCTTCGAGGAACCTGCACCGGCCCTCGGCTTCGCTCCACCATATAGGAAGCTCGTGCCCTGCGCGGGCGAAGGTTACAGTGAGCTTCTCGACATGGATTTTGGCGTAAAACGCGGTGGCATACCAGTAGTCCCCTTTTATACGGTTGACCAGTTCGGTATTAACCCTTTCCATCACGTCCTTGCAGCTTGTCATCTTGCCCTGGGCGTTTGAGATCATCCCGAGGACGCTCATAGCCATCAGCGATGCAGGTATCCCCTTGCCGACTACATCACCTATGACGACGCCGAGGCCGTTGGGGCCGAGGTCGAAAATCTCAAAGAAATCCCCGGCCAACTCCCTTGCGCTGATAAGTTTCGTGGCGAGTTTGATTCGCTTTTTCTGGTAGCTGAGAGGGAAGAAATCCTGCTGGAGGTCCTTAGCAAGTTTTATCTCGCTGAAATGCTTCTTCTCGCGCTGAGTAAGTTTCTTGCGAGTTTCGATTTCGTCAGTTATATCCTGCGCTAAGGTCAGCATGCCCTCAATTGCATCCTCGCCGCGCGGGTAAGGATAGCCGCGTACCCTGATGAAGCGTTCCCCGCCCAAGGGGGTGGCATAACGGTTGATAAATTCGAAGCGCATCCCTTTTTCAAGGAGTTTTGCGTAATGGTACGCCCGTTTCGGGCCGAAGACCGTCGATTCGCGGATGTCCCTTCCGAGTTCGCTGTCCACATCAACATCAAGCATATCCGCCAGCACATTATTAATCCGTGTAATGCGCCCTTCAGCGTCGGTGAGGAGAAGGCCTATGGGCAATTCGGTGATGATACCCTCAGGGTCGGCCCCTTCCCCGCCATTTGGCGCCTTGGAGCTTCTCAGGTTGATTAATTCCGCCGCTATGGCGAGGTAGTTTTCAAAAAGTTCGATAGGGTCGGAGATAACAAGGTTCTCCGTCTTGTGCTCGCCGAATATGTTGACGGCGCCGAGCAGCGTACCGCCGGTCATGAGGGGGCTGGAAATAACCAGGTCAAGCGAGGCGGAGGAAAGCCTATCAACGACCTCATATAATTCCTTATTTTCCTTTGGGATTTCCGCACCGTTGAATATCTGGGGCCGGGCTTTTTGGGCATCGTTGAGCAGGTTGTTTATACATTCCCAGTCTATCGGTGGGGATTTGCGGTAGGTTGTTACGGCATAATGTTTATCGGTGTTTCCAAAGATGGTCAATATGGCTAATGTCCCGGAAAAATGGAGCAGGGAGTTACGCAGGATTTCCTCGATCCTCCGGTCGAGTTTCGATGATGTCGATTTGTTTTCAGCGCCTTTCATTACAGGGAAATTATAAAGCTGTTCTCCTGTTCCTAAAGCTTACAAGGTTCATCAACTTGACCCTTAGTTCCTTCGGTCGGTTCACCGGAACGCAACCTCCGCCTGATCTTCTTGAGCAATTCAACCTGCCCCGCGCGCCTTGCCTTGTCTTCGATACGCCGTAAGGTACGTTCCGCGAACGGGTCAAGGCGTTTGGGCAGCAGTGCGAAGAGTTCATCCAAGGCCCCGGCGAACGGGGAGGAACCATAGGTTAAGTGAAAATTGATGCACTTCTCCAAAACCATCGCCTGCAGACGTTCGCTATGCAGTTTATCCGCAATCGCCCTTGCCAATATCAGGATTTCAATCGCTTCTTTCTTCAATCCGAGACGACGTTCGACCGCAGCTATGTTCAGCATGATCCGAGCTTGCATCATGCTGTAACCGATATGCTGGTAGATGTCCAGCGCCTCGCGGAAAAAACCGAGCGCAGCCCGTCTCAGGGCTTCCGCTTCGGCTTCATCGCTCAACTCCCTCTCATCAGCAAGTTCTGAGTGGATGAGCCCGAGGTTGGTTCGTATCCAGCCGCGGCGCTCGCGTTCGAAATCAATGTGGAATTCATCTCCCCCCTTAATCTCGAGGCACTTGTCAAGTTCCGCCTGGGCTTTGTCACGCTCCCCGAAGTTGCAGTAGAACAGCGCCAGGTTGTTGTGGATTTTACATTTAATATCGGAGTCCTCACCCTCCTGTAGGATTGATGCGGAATCAAGAGCCTGCTGAAAATGCTCCAATGCGGAGTTATATTGGCGTTTACGGCTCATCAGGTTCGCCAAATTCAAATGTACGCCAACCTTCAGCTTGGGGTTTAGACCGCCATCCTCACCTAACAACTTCAGCGCGTTACTGAAACAAGCGGCGCTTTCGTCGAAATTTTCCATGTTCTTGAAGACGATACCGCGGTTGTTCCAAATTTTGATGGTCATTTCCCTTGAGTAGAGGTTATCATCAGGCGGGAGTGTGCCGATGAGATTCTCAGCGGCGTCAAGATTACCGAGCGCCTGCCCCTGGTGGCCGTCACGGGCAGCCTGCTCAGCCTGTCGCAAAAGAACCTCGATTTCATCATGAATATCAGGCATAAAACATTTTACGCCGCCAGCGGGGCGGCTTATCACTATTATTATCCCAGCCCTATGGGGAAAATATAACCCCTAACAGGGTTTTTAGGGGTTAAATAGGGCCAAAAATTCCCTATATTTGCTTAAGAATCCAAAGATATTTAATTAGTTTTAAAATATTTATATATGATGCAATTTTCGGAATTAGGTTGGATTTGTTCAGGTCATTTTAATCAGATGTGTCAGGCCCGTCGCCGTCCGCTTGCGGATGCGGACACCCGCGCTCCCAGGAGGCGTGACTTTTCAACGGATATGCGTTACGCGGTATTCAGGTTTCTAAGATGCATGACTTGCCCTATTGAATGGTTAATATGTTACTATATGATTTTGACTCAGAGCCCTTGAGATCAGATGAAGAACTTCTAATCTGTTGGGATAATATTAGTGCATATGTCCCGTAAACCTGAAAGCGTTTTCAACCGAATTAGGCGGAGGGAACCCCCACCGCCTGTCAAGGATAGAGTTGTAGAGGAAGGATTAGTACCTCTCATCCCCTTGGGCATATTAATGCTGATTTTCCTTGCGAACTGCGTTGTGGGTTTCGCATTTTTAGAAGAGGACGCTTTCATTGATTTCCGGTATGTACGCAACTTAGCGGACGGATTTGGTTTCGTTTTTAACCCGGGAGGGGAGCAAGTTGAGGGGTTCTCGAATTTCCTGTGGCTGGGGATAATGTATTTCGCTTATGTCGCCGGCTTTGAGGCAGTCGCCGCAGCGCGTATAATCGGTATCATACTCGGCCTCGGCTCAATATACCTTTCCTGCAAAGCTATGATACGGCTTTCGGGACACGACGGGGCATTGAATCTCCTCCCATCTGCGATGATAGCGTTCAGCCCCCCGCTGCTCTACTGGTTCCAGGGCGGACTTGAACCCGCTTTGTTTTCGTTCCTGCTCCTGGGAGCGTTATACCTTCACCTTGAGGAAAGCAGGCGGGTTGTGCCGTTCCCATTGTCGGGCGTATTCTGCCTTCTCCTGGCGCTGACACGTCCGGAGGGGATAATATATCTCGTGATTTTCGCCATACTTAAAATACCACCGGCGATGCGCGACAACGCGAAACTGCGTTCGTTTATAACCTGGTTTTTCTCCTGTTTCCTGCCCTTCTTATTATTCATAGCTATACGGTTCAATCTCTTTCACTCGTTAGTGCCCAATACTTTTTACGCGAAGGTCAACTATGCTTTGCCGGACGCGATACGCATCGGGTGGCTATACACATCAGCATTCATGGCTGATTCAAGGGCCTGGCTGTGGCTGATCCCCTACTTAGTGGTGTTAATAAGATGGAAAGGGGAAGCCCGTTGGCGCAGCCTTCTTCCGCTCATACTTTTTATCTCATACATGCTTTTCGTGCTTTATGTGGGGGGAGATTTTCACATTTACTTCCGCTTCTTCGCTCCTCTATTGCCACTGTTATTTATCACCGGCGCATTGGGTCTATGGGGGATACACGAATTTATCACTGAACACAGCGGTATGAGGCCGGCTAATGTCGTGGCAGCACTTCTCGCATTGATAATCCTCTTTGGCTCAACGGTTTATTACAGATCCCCACTATGGCACGACCTTGGACAAGCTGCTCCCAGCAACCGTTCAATACTCTCATACCGCTATCAAATCCTGGCGAAGGAGCCGTCGGAAATTGAAGGCCTGCTCCGCAAATGGTTTAAACCACCGGGGGATATACTTGATAAAGCCGGAAGATGGTTAGCGGCGGAATATCCGGAAAATATAAAGCTTGCGACTGAGCAATGCGGCAAGGTCCCCTTTTACACGGAGTTCGAGACATTTGACCTGCTTGGGCTTAACAACAAGGAAATCGCAAGGATAATCCATTACAACCTGAATTTCGATAAGTACCTTGCTACTTTTCTTCAGGCAGATTCGGATATTGTCCTTTTGTATTTCTCTGACGGCAGATTCGTGGATACGCTGCATATAGGCCGGCTGGTGGAAACCAGCGAATTCCAGGCGAAGTATGAGCTGATGACTATCCTCGATTTCGATTATGTCTATAAACTGGATAAAGATTACCATCGGCAAAGGCGATTGCTGTTGTTTGAACGTCGCGCCGAAGCCGCGGGAATTGGTGCGCCGTTAAAAATTAACGAGATGATAGACGAATTTACCAAAGTCGCGATAGTCGAGCAAGGCAGAATCGAAATACAGACTGAACAAGGGGAAGCCGAGAAACCTAAAGTCACCGAAAAACGCATCATCAAATTTGTGGTAGAATTATAAAAATCCCTCCAATGGTGGTTCGCAATGAGATTCTTCTCAGGATTCGCGATATTTGGCTTATCCATAATATTTGCCTTTATTGCTTCATCTCTTTTGCAGGGGTGCTCAGGAAACGAGACTGATTCCCCCCTGTCAGTCGAACCTGAAATCACCAAGGGGGAGCCCGGGAGCCGATATTTAATCGGCTATTTCAACTGCGCTATCAGCCCTGATGGGGCAATAAAAGCCGCACCCGTGAGGGAGACATCACTCCGATATAATGTCACCCCGATGCTTCTGCCCCCACAATGCAATGATTGCATCTCATTCCAGGTATTGGAATTCAAGCCGGCGCAACAGATGTTGATTGTCGCCGTTACGTTGAAGAATCCCACATCCATTCCCGTATATGATGTGCGCGGCATCTTAATCTCCGACCATAATCCGCCGCATGACATTATGAACCGCGATGGATATACGACCCAATGGGACAATGGCGGGCCGGTGGAGCGTAATCCGTATATCCTGTTCTCAAAGGAAGAACCGTTGACGGGGGTCAGCACCAGGATCTTCTATCTTGTGATGCCCAAGCCGCCGAGTTTCGATTTCACCTACGCTGTTGATGTATCCTGGCCGAAGCACGCAAAGGAACCTTATGAGGTTACCGGATATATATCCAGCGGCCTTACCCCTGATGGTGGGACAGGGATGATTACGGTATTCGTTAAGGATTGGCAAGACGATGTAAATGCCGTAACGGCTGACACTACCGACCTGAACGGGACAACTATTTCCCTCACGTATGATGCGGCATCCAAAACGTGGCGTTCGCCGGTGACAAATAACCAGGGGCAGAATGAGGGCGGACATTTTCTCTGGGTCTGGGCCGCAAGCGCCGATTCAGGGGATTTAAAGACATACCAGAAAATAGGCTATTGGGTTGGCGTACCGCCGCCTACTATGCCTTGGGGTCTGGACTCGAGTTGGCCTGCGGAAAGATGCAGCTTCGGGGGGTCCGGAAGAGCTATATGGGCAAGCGGCCCTGCTGACGGCGAACTGAAATGGACATGTCCTTTCATTGATGTTGTCTGGGATGGGTCATATAACAAAAGCATAATTGCTGATGGAACGGGGAATGTATATGTCCCTTTGAACAATGCGCTTGTCGCGGTTGATATAAGTGGGGAGCAGATGTGGACATTCCCGGTTGATCATGCAACAGGCACATTCACACCGTTTCTGCGAAATGATAATGTAATTGTGTGGCCCGTAAATCGTGAGCTTTCAGGCTACGATCTGTCTTTCCTCTATTTTGTCAGCACTGACAGCAAGCAAGCATCAAGACCGGCACTGCTCCCTGAGATTGTTACCGCCCCCGCAATTCCGGATTTTGATGGGAATATTGTCATTCCTGCCGGGAATGGTGTCCGGAAATGCGATATTGACGGATACTGCATCTGGAGTTTCGTGCCGGGAACAGGGGAGTATTTTGTGCCCCGGCCTGTGATTATTGACGGTGATTGGAACATCTATTTTGTAACTGACTTTGAGGGTTCGAATACCGTATCGGTCTCTATAGATGCCTATGGCGTTGAACGCTGGACCGCGCCTCTTAATGGAGCACCCTTGGCACAGCCTTTATTAGGCTTCGACGGCGGCATTTTCAGCGCGAGCACGGCAAAGGATTTGAGCCAGCTCGATAAGTTCGGTATACAAGCCCGGAATTCTTGGGACGGTTCGGGTTTATGGCCCAGTGCTTACTCCAACTACAAGGGCCTGACCCAATTCGCGTTGGCTGAGGGGGCTGATTATAATATTTACGCGAGCTGCAGCAGTTCCGATGTGTGTTATGCGGTTGATGCTTCCGACGGAAGCTACTTATATGGTTTCTCGGATATATTCGGCAAATGGGGCAACCCGGCAAGCGCCCCGGCAATTGATGCCGAGGGCCGTGTATATGTCGGGTGCAAGGTGACCGTTTCCGGGAATGATTTTTCCACTTTCTTCGGGCTTGATCCAGAGTGTGCAGAACTATGGGAATACCAGGGGGAGGGAAAAGGATTTACAGGGTCACCGGTGATATGCCTGGATGGTTATTTATTTTGTTTGGGGGTTAATGAAAATAATGAGCTGACGCTGTATTGCTTCGGGGAGAAGTAGGAAAGACAAGCCAAAGGGGACGTTAGTAGGTTAATCCATACAAATAAAAAGCAAAAAGCACCCTATGCGGGTGCTAATCCACAATTGAGTTCAAGTTCAGCGGTTAGAGAATGACCCTTATCCGGGTCGGTTTGGGGGCTATTTTCCCCCGCCCGGCTTAGGTGGTGGCGGTTGTGATGGTCCGGGTTGGCCTGTTCCAGGCTTGCGACTTCCCGTTGCCTGTTCAGGTGGTTTTGGTGCAGGTGCTGTGGTAGTTTGAGGTATAAGTATAACCGCTACTTCGACATTACCGGTTGCCGCATCTTTAGACTTCAGGAAGACCATGGCATACCCCTGGCCCTCTGCAAAGAGGATCTTGGATGTCTTGCCGGGTTCGACACCTTCCAAAAGTTTGACCAAGTTGGGGTGGATATCAGCCGGTTTGATGTTGGGGAATGGGCCTTCGATAATCGCTCCCAAAGTCTTGTCAGCCCTAAGCTGCTCGATCGTTGAGCCGGCGGCAATCTTATCCTTGATAGCAAGCATGCTCTTGTACTGCGGGGCGGCGTATTTCGGGTCGTCGGGCTTTCCGGGCTCCTCAAGGATCTGGGCGGCTGCGAGCATCTTGACGAAAGGCTCTATAGCCTTCTTAGCCAGTTCCGCAGGCGAGGGTTGCGGTGGTGGAGGTGTTGTTGCTTTCGTTTCGGCCTTTTTAAACGGCTCTTCCTGGGGCTTCTTGGTGCAAGCCACAAAGATGCAGGACAACAAAAACAAGCTCAATACCAATAAGATAAATACGGCCTTACCTTTCATTCCTGTCCTCCTATTCGTTATCAAGTTATCTAAACTATCGAATTCGAGAATTATACTAAAGCACTCTCCTAAAATCAATGAGAAAGAAGGATATCCAGGCAGAAACTTATTTTCGGGTTAGGCGATTTAACCGCTCAGCTTTTGTCCAGTAAAGCGTTCAATTCGACCATAAACTTGTCAATCAGTTCATCTTCCGAAGCAACTTCCAACCATCCGCCGCCCACGACGATAACCCCCCTGCCTTTCCCGCCGCAGATGCCTATATCAGCCGCGCCTACCTCGCCGGGGCCGTTGACCACGCATCCCATTACGGCGATATCCAAGTCCCCCTGAAGCCCCTCCATGGCCGCTTCAATCCGTTCCGCCAGGGCGTGAACATCAATCTCCGCACGCCCGCATGCGGGGCATGCGATAACCCTTAGCCCTTTCGGTTTCAGCCCTAACGAGCGAAGTATCTCAAGGCCGCAGCGTACTTCCCATGTCGGGTCAGCGGCAAGGCTTACGCGTATTGTATCCCCAGTTCCCTCCTCGAGCAGCACCCCGATGCCAACCGATGAGCGTACTGACCCCATGTAGAGCGTTCCGCTTTCTGTAACCCCCAAATGCAGGGGTTCGCTGTGCTTGGCTGCATACGCGCGATTGGCGGCAATCATTTCCTCAACATCGGACGATTTTATGGCGACCACAATATCGTGGAACCCGGCGTCATTTAATATTGCGACGTGCCTTTCGGCGCCTTCAACAAGTGGCGAGATCTTGTCATCCCCATATTTCTCCCTTAGGTCTTGCGGTATGGAGCCGCTGTTGACCCCTACCCTGATTGGGATACCCGCTGATTTGGCCTCGCGTGCAATGGCGATAACATCCGTGGTTCTCCTTATGTTACCCGGATTCAACCGGAGTTTATGCACACCGGCTTCAATCGAAAGCAACGCCAACTTCGGGTGGAAATGGACATCCGCAACAACGGGAATGGGGGATTGGGTCACGATTTGCTTAATACTACGTGCGGCATTCTCATCGGGGATGGCCAACCTGATGATGTCGCATCCCTGCGCAGCCAGCAGCTTTATATCTGCGATAATGCCTTCGACATCCTCCGGTGGACGTTTGATCATAGTCTGGACGGTGACAGGCGACCCGCCGCCGATGGGTACACCTCTCACCATAACTTTAAGCGATTCTCTTCGCCCGAACGTTTTTCCCATGATTCCACCGCATTAGCCAAACACGGGCAAATATATGAGCCTGATACACAGGTGTCATCAAGTCTGCCCGTGGCACACATACAGACAGTCTTTTTTCAACACCCCCTTATTCCTTGAGCAATCGGCATTCAGCTACGCCTGATTTGTTCATTTCATACATATAAAGTTATAATTGTGCGGCTGTCATTATAGGGCAAGGTGATTGGCGACGGCAAATAATGCGATGATGTTTCGCAAGAAAGAAACCGGTTTTCTGCATGAAGTCTGGATAGCTTACAAGTTGTTAGCCGGTTCGCGTTTCCTGCTCATCAATGCCCTTATTCTAAGCCTTATTCCCATTGTAACAATCATCTCAAACGCGGGGCTCTTCAAGATATTAGGCTATGAATTTTCATTTATTGTCGGGATTGTCGGATCCCATTTAGCCGCCTGGAATGCCGCTTTCGCGGTCAGGCGCAGGTTTGAAAGGCGCAAACCTGTAGGGCCGTTTATTGAGAAGGAGAATCCGCGCCGCGTAATGCTGGGCAATTTCTGGGGCGGGGTACTATTCAGCTGGACCATGCTCATAGTCCCGCTTGCGATAATCTGCCTCTATGACGCAGCGAATAAAAAGGTGGTCAATTGCGATTACGCCCATGGGTTTGCGCAGTATTTATTGATACCCGTTTTAAGCACCTGGCTTGCATCCGCCATAGGCTTCTTCGGGGGCACCAACTTCAATAGGCCGTACAAGGCATATTTATTTTTCCTGCTGATATTTTTCATCTCGGCAGCCTTCGCGTTCAAAAAGATGTATTTCGGGCCGCGAGTAGTCCTGTATGAAATATTTTCCGGGATGATCCTCCTGCCCAACTACAGCCCTGAAACGAAAATAACGATGGGTTTTCTGCTGAGCAGGGTCACCGTAATCTTCTGGACCGCGATTTTGATGAATTCAGCCCTCCTTTCTTGCAGCACGGACGGGCGTGAGCGCGGGCTGAAGCATCTGAGCTGGTCTGTCAAACATACATGGCGACGTCTTCCCGAATGGCAGATGATATGGTTCTCGGCGGTTGTGCTTATTGTCCTCGGCTTCCTCAAAGGGCCATTGGAAATTGACATTACCCGCGGTTATCTCAACAGGGTGCTTAACGCCGAATTGCGGACGCAGCATTTCATCATACGTTACCCCGCCTCCTCACCTGTTGCCAAGGATTTGGAGGTGGTTGCCGAAAGCCATGAATTTTATTATCACCAGATTGCGGATTACCTGAAAATAAAAGATGGGCTGATTATACGTTCGTATATTTATCCCACTGAAAGGGATAAAGTGCGCTTTACCGGGGCCGGTGGGTCGGTATTCGCGAAGCCCTGGGGCAGAGAGATACATGTGCTTTACAACCCCGATGGTGAAATACGCCAGCTTAAGCATGAGCTGACGCACGTCCTTGCCGGGGTGTATATTGGCAGCTTATTCAAAGTCCCGCTCAATTATGCGTTTGCCGAGGGAATGGCTGAAGGGGTCAACTGGATGCCAAGCGGGGAGTTGACACCGCATCAATGGACAGCGGCCCTTAGGCGGCTCGATGCACAGGGAGATAGTGATAAGGGGGTCGTCTATCATATTCCACCATCAAAACTATACCGCTCCAACTTTGAGTTCGAAAGTGGAATAAGCATGGCGAATTATTACACCGCCGCGAGCTTTACCCGGTTTCTTGTAGATACTTATGGCGTTGAAAAATTCATCAATGTTTACCGCTCAGCTTCAGCAAATGGATTTAATACTGTTTATGGCAAGAGCCTTGATGAGCTTACAGGAGAATGGGCGCAATATATCGATGCCATTCCCCTCGACAAGGGGGCTATTGACTTGGCGGAATACACCTTTAGTGCGGGGTCATTCTTCAACTTGAAATGCGCCCATGCAGTAGCGGGTCACGCTGTTGCCGCGCGGGAATATGCGCAGTCAAAGCTTTATACCAAGGCTGTCAGCGAGTATCAGGCCCTTGTCAAATATTCACCGGAATATCCGTACTGGCATTATGAACTGATAAACAATCTCTATCTCAATGGCGAATATGACGAAGCCCTTAAAACAGCCCACAATTTCTTAGAGCACCCGAAACTTACACCGGCATGGGAGCATAGGACTCGCCTTAGAATGGGGGATTGCTATGCAAAATTAGGGCAAATCGACGATGCCATTTATCAATATCAAATCGCAAAGGATAAAGCCATCACAAGCTCCCAGATGGATTCAGCCGAGATGAGGCTGCAAGCCACGAGTAGCCCTGTAGTGCTCAGCTATGTCCTTGATGGGATGGAAGAATCGAAGGATGCGTCCCGATGGTATTATGAGAAGGCATTGGAAGCGGCGCCGGATAATTTCCTGCCGTATTATTTGGTCGCCGGGAGCCTTATTTCAAGCCGCATGCACGCCGAAGCCCTGCCATACATCGAGAAGGCATTGACATTGAATGTGCCGATTGAATCATACCTGCGTGGGCTGCATTTCTACCATGGAATTTGCTTATATAGGGGTGAACGATATGATGAAGCGAAGTCGGAGTTTCAATTTTCGATACAGCTTGAGAACAAGCATCTCGTGCAAATCGGGCGCGATGATTCGGTTGATTTGGAAGTGTACCGCAACTGGATAGACCGCTGCAATTGGCGCCCGACATGGTTTTTTGCGGGTTAAGGGCGAAGCATTTTGAAGACAAAATGCTTCGCCCCTACCGGGGACGCCGGTTTCCCAACCGGCAGGTGGAATTCATGCCGACTGGAAAGTCGGCGTACCCAGTGGGGATTTGCAGGATGAAATAAGTATGTTACTTATTCTTTGTGAATTCCTCTAAATGTTCGAGCAGATGCCCCGCTTTGTCGCGCTTGGTTTTAAGGTAATCGATATTGTATTCATTTGGCGGAATTTCAAGCGGTATGCGTCCCGCAATCTGAATTCCATCACGAACCAGGTTATCGATCTTGCTCGGGTTATTCGTTAGCAGTGAAATGCGCTTGATGCCGAGGTATTTCAGGATGGCCGCCGCGATATCATAGTTGCGCAAATCGTCGTCGAAGCCGAGGTGAAGGTTCGCCTCGATTGTATCGAGCCCCTTCTCCTGGAGTTTGTACGCCCGCACCTTGTTGCCGAGCCCTATGCCGCGCCCTTCCTGGCGAAGATAGATAATCAGCCCGCATCCGGCTTTGGCGATATAATCCCAACTCGCTTCAAGCTGGTCGTGGCAATCGCATTTAAGGCTGCCCAGCACCTCGCTGGTGAAGCATTCGCTGTGAAGGCGCACGGGTACAGGCTCGGCGCACTTGGTGTCGCCGACGACTATGGCGAGATGCTCCATTGCGTCCAAGTTCGTGTGGAACACCATCAGCTTGATAGGGCCGTGTTTGGTGGGGATGTTTGCTTCGGCGAACAGCTCGATGCCAATTTCCCTGTCGCCGTTTTCGTCGAGTTTGAGATTCATCGTATAAGAAACCAATGGCCCCGGTGGGGCCTTCTTCCATAGGGGATTATAGCATATCCTGAAAAGGAAAGTAACCCGTGAAAATGGGATTCGCGGGTTACATCTTTCCGGAATAGACATGTTCAGCAACAGAAAAATATCCAATCAATTCTATTTAATCCGCTCAAATTCCTCAGTGTTATAGTAAACGACACCGTCCTCAAGGATTCTCTTCAAGAAGGCTTGTATCTTTTCAGCTGGGGCGGTGACGACGCCTTTATCTCCGAAGGTCCCATATTCAATCGCGTCAGGATGATCCTTCAGATACGTCCCCAGCCAGTCCATGTCAATGGGAAGTATCTTCAGCGTCGGTTCGAATTGCTCTACGACATAGAAAGAATGGACCGGGATAGAATGCCCGCCATAATCGCTCTCCTCAAACGCAGTTTCTTCCGGATAGAGATCGATGAATGTTGTGCCGCCGATGTCGGCAAGGTGCGCCTCAAGATGCCTGATGCCCTCGTCCGTGGTAATGAGAGTGAGTTTATAGCCCTTCGCCTCATCGGCCGAAAAAACATAAATTTCACGAGCGTCCGGCTTAGACCACCATCCGACAAGAGCCGGCTCGAAGACGAGCGTATCATCGGTGTAGATGGGGTACAGCGAAAAGGGAACGCATCCCGCGAGTAATACCGGGATGATGAGAACGAGAATCCAGATAGCTTTTTTCATGTTGACCTCCGATATTTGAATTGCGAAACAATACACTAAAACAGGTGATTTGAAAATCGAAATAGCCCTGGTTTATTTGTTATTATATGAGGCAAAATCTTATCGAGGTGCCTCATGAAAGTCATATATGCCTTAACGCTTGGTGCTTTATTCCTCTTGATACTGCCCATTGCGTCGCGTGCCGATTCTCCGGTTACATCAACCCCTTTCTATGAAGCCTACTCCGATATAGGTATTGTGGCTAATGCCCATGAAGGCGGAGTGATGACGACAACGATTGCCCGGTATCTCTCCTCTCCCATCCATCCAATCGATGTCAAGATGGCTATAATCAACGCGCTATCATGGGATATTGACGGGAAGTCAAATGGGGTGTTGTACGCGTATTATTTAGGTTTGAAGTACGGCGTCACCATTGACCAGCTCGATTTCAATATGCTGGCATCCGATGAACTGCTCTGCATGGGATATCTTTGTATAATGGATGATTATTTCCACCCCGAAGATGGGATTGCCTTTTTGGAGAAGGCGAACGAACTCGTGGGGGACAGTTTCACCTACTCCATCATCCTCGCCATCGGCAAGGCGCAGAAAGCAATGGATTCCGATTTTGCCGAGGTATGGAAGTTGGCGGAGAACGTGTTTGAGAACAAGAAGTTGAAGCAGGATATGCGCGATGATGCGGTGAAGATTATCCGCGATTATATGGTGTTGTATAAATAATATTGCGATTTATTTTTATGTCATTCTACCTACTCGATTCTGAAAGGAAACAACTATGTCCGGTCCAAGAATAGTTCATCCCCCTACGGGGACGAAGCTGACCTGCAAAAACTGGCTTATTGAAGCGCCATACAGGATGATACAGCACAATGTCTCGCCCGATGTGGCGGAGATACCCGACGAGCTCATCGTCTATGGCGGCTCAGGCAAGGCGGCGCGTAACTGGGATTGCTTCGACGCCATCCTCGACGCGCTGCGCAGGCTCGAGCCCGATGAAACGCTGTGCGTGCAGTCGGGCAAGCCGGTTGGAATATTCCGCACGCATACCGATGCCCCGCGCGTGCTTATCGCCAACTCCAACCTCGTGCCGCATTGGGCCACGGCGGAAGTTTTCAACGAGCTCGAGGAGAAGGGGCTGATTATGTACGGCCAGATGACTGCGGGCAGTTGGATATATATCGGCACGCAGGGGATACTCCAGGGCACCTATGAAACCCTCGCGGAATGCGCCAGGCAGAATTTCGGCGGTACGCTCAAGGGCCGAATCGTGCTCACAGCGGGGCTTGGCGGTATGGGCGGCGCGCAGCCGCTCGCAGTAACGATGAACGATGGCGTCGCGCTTGTCGTCGAGGTGGACCCATCGCGTATTGAGAAACGTTTAAGGACGAAATATTTAATGGAGTCGACGGAGGATATCGCCGAAGCCGTCGAAAAATGCCGCAAAGCCGCGGAGGAGGGGCGGGCATATTCCGTCGGGTTATTGGGCAACGCGGCGGATGTCCACCCTGCCCTGCTCGAGATGGGGTTCATACCCGATATCCTCACCGACCAGACATCGGCGCACGACGCGCTCAAGGGCTACATCCCGCACGGCATCGAGTTCGAGGACGCGCTGCGGCTTCGCAAGAGCGACCCGCAGAAATATATCGAGATGGCCTACGAATCAATCGCGGTGCACCTTCGCGCGATGCTGGCCATGCGCAAGGCGGGGGCGATTACATTCGACTACGGCAACAACATACGCGGGCAGGCGCTCAAGGCCGGGGTCGAGGACGCGTTCAGCTTCCCCGGATTCGTGCCGGCGTATATCCGCCCGCTTTTCTGCAAGGGTAAGGGGCCGTTCCGATGGGTCGCGCTGTCCGGCGAACCGAGGGATATATATCGCACCGACGACCTCGTACTGCAACTTTTTCCCGATGATGAGCCGTTGCGGCGGTGGATACGCAAGGCGCACGACGAGGTGCAATTCCAGGGGCTGCCGAGCCGTATATGCTGGCTTGGGCTTGGCGAGCGGGCGCGGTTCGGCCTCGCGCTTAACGACCTCGTAGCGAATGGACAACTCTCCGCACCAATCGTTATCGGGCGCGACCATCTCGACTGCGGCAGCGTGGCGAGTCCCAACCGCGAGACGGAGGGTATGCTGGACGGCAGCGACGCCATCGCCGACTGGCCGCTTCTGAACGCCCTACTGAACACGGCTTCCGGCGCTACGTGGGTCAGCATCCACCACGGCGGGGGAGTCGGTATCGGCTATTCAATCCACGCGGGGCAAGTCATTGTTGCTGACGGAACCAAGGAAGCAGCAATACGCCTGGAGCGTGTGCTAACCAACGACCCGGCTATTGGTGTGATACGCCATGCGGATGCAGGGTATGAGGAGGCGAGGAAAGTGGCGAGAGAGAAAGGGGTGAAATGGATTAGAATCTAAAAGGCATTTCTATTTTGATGTGCTAAGAATTACTTGCCGTGCAATGCTTCTAAACACATCCCATAGGAGCCGAGAATCCCCTTCATCAAGAGAGATATTGTGCCTTAATTCTTTTGTTGGATGGATATAATTCCTGTATTCACACACGACCTCGCTTACATCTTTTCCTGTTTGAGTTATCCAACCAAATTCGTGTGCAACGTTAATAAAGTCTCTTAAACCCCATTCTTTCAATGATAGTGCTTTTCCCGTTTTATGGTCCTTCGGGGTTGATTTCTTCTTGAATGCCTCATCCGTATTATCCAAAGTCAGCAACCTTGCAAGTAGGAGGGCTTCCAACAATCCACCCATCATAACGATACCTGCCAACGGAGCATTAACTTTGATGCATTTTGCAGCTTCGTCCCAGCGACGTTCCAAAATACTCTGCATTATCTTGTCGCTGATTAGAGGAGAAAAATCCGGTGGCTCCAAATCATTTTCAGTCGGTTTTGTGAGCGCATATGATCTCAGCTTTGTTAAATCATTCTTTAATTGCTTGAGGTTATCAATATATACTTTTCTACGTGTACGGCGTTCAGATGATTCCAATATTTCTTTGTATATTCTATCAATTGAGGCTAATTCCTCCTCATCACAAAACTGCGATACATTAATTCTTTCTTTTTGAAACCAAGTAAGAGGTAAAGTCCTTAGCCTTGCTTTTTCATCTGTTGATCCCACCTGTGGTGACAAACCTTTCATAGTCAATTTAAGGACCTTTTCATTGATCTTCAGAAGGGATTCAATTATGGGAATTATACTTGTAGTCATATTTCTTCCAGATGTTTGAATAGAAAAAATACTTATGTCAGCTATTTTGATTTCACTAGTTCTTTGAAGCCCCCTTCTTAGCGCTTTTTGATTGAGGTTTTTTACCCTTCTTGATCTTTTTCGTTACGGTGGTTGATTCTCCATGCTTTTTAGGAAGGGCCAATGCCACTAAATTCTCGCCAACAGTACTAATGGTAAAATGACCTTTACTGCCTCTGTCGAGCAAGCCCTGATAATGTGCATTATTGAGCGTTCTGTTTGCATCCTCTAGTTGTGGTCGCACGGCGAGTCTGCAAGCCTCCTTCAGGTCATTAGAACCAATCTCATCTTTTCTATCTTTGGGTGGTGCGGCGAATTTGTAATAATATGCGACTACAGTGGCAAATTGGTTGTCACTCGTTGGTTTCTTCAAGGCTACGAAAGCTTTGATGTCAACTCCAGTTCCTGGCATTTGAGTTTCCCCGGAATCTGAAGGAGGGGCAGAAGGCGATTCCCCTATGGCCGAGGTCAGTTTAGGGCTTCCAAGTCCTAGCTTCTCTTGAGCCCACCGTATGACACGTTCTTGGTCTTTCTTGTCGAAGTCCTTCAGCGCATCAACAATGGTCTTAACAGCATCGAGATCATCATGTCCTTCAGGCATCTCTACACCTCTTTAAGAGTTCTTTCAATTTAAGCAATGCATTCAGATATTTGTTTGCACGTATTTCTCCGGGTCCTAAAAAGGGACCCTACGCTCTATTGCCCTTAATGAAATCAATAAGGCAAGCGCCTTGGGGTCATCAAGTCCAAGGCTAAGTGGGACAGATAGCCAGCCGCAAATCCAAAGGCAAAGCCTGCTAACATGAGCCAAAATCTCTCAGCAAGCTTGTTTTCCGATTCTCTTGCTAAAAGGGCACGTTCGTAGCATTTCACTGCTGCTATGGGAGCACCTTTAAACAAATAAAGCAACATGCCCCCGCCAGCTCGCAGGCTATGGCTAAACGCTCTATGATGCATGCTTGTCGGCGGGTTAAAGATATCAGGCAGTATTCCCCCAATCGCACCTCCTATAGCACCTCCGAAGGCCATAAAACCTCCGTCGCCATCGGTTTCACAAATGGATACGAAATACGCCATCAAGGCACCAGCAACGCTTCCCACAGGCAAATGAACATTTCTATTGGGCATAATCCCCTCCTTAAACCTTAATCCACCTGAATCATATACTATATATTCGTTTAGTGCAAGTGCCAAAAGGAAAAAATCCGGTTGGTGGCACGCTTAGACTTGGCTTCTCGAACTGTATTGAGATAAGCGAATCTAAGCGTGAGTATCCATTGTATTCAACCACACGCTTAGATTCGCCAAGTATGATACACATACTTGGCCAAGTCTAAGCGTGCCACCAGACATAAGTGACATAAGCCGGGAATCCTCTGCCATGTGCCGCCCAGAAGGACATCTGCGGCCTTGTGGGTGTTTAAATCATATGGTCCTATTGATGCATCTGATTTATCGCTTGCGTCATTATCACCTACAAGCTCGAAGACTCGCTTGTAGGCGCCACCCAGACAATTAACAGATATATATTTAACCCGGCAAGGGAGATGCCGGGGTGCTGTTGGTGGCACGCTTAGACTTGGCTTATCGAACTGTATTGAGATAAGCGAATCTAAGCGTGAGTATCCATTGTGTTTAACCACACGCTTAGATTCGCCAAGTATGATACACATACTTGGCCAAGTCTAAGCGTGCCACCAGACATAAGTGACGCAGGCCGGGAATCCTCTGCCATGTGCTGCTCACAAGGACGTCTGCGGCCTTGTGGGTGTTTAAATCATATGGTCCTATTGATGCATCTGATTTAGCGCTTGCGTCATTATCACCTACAAGCTCGAAGACTCGCTTGTAGGCGCCACCCAGACAATTAACAGATATATATTTAACCCGGCAAGGGAGATGCCGGGGTGCTGTTGGTGGCACGCTTAGACTTGGCTTATCGAACTGTATTGAGATAAGCGAATCTAAGCGTGAGTATCCATTGTGTTCAACCACACGCTTAGATTCGCCAGGTATGATACACATACTTGGCCAAGTCTAAGCGTGCCACCAGACGCAAGTGACATAGGCGGCTCACATCAAGCTATATGGCATCTCCATGTTGGCGAGATAGGGAGGGACATCGGGACGCACGATACGAGCGCCGCACACAATATATCCGCTTACGGGCAACCCGTTATACTCCGACGGTTTGAAGAACTTAATCGCATACACATGAAGCGGCATGCCTTTGGAGAATGCGAGGGAAAAGACTTCGCTGAAATCGACGGGGCCCAGGCATACGATATACTCATCCCCGATTTGCTCTTTATTGCTCACCTTGACGAAAGCTTCACATATTTCCTCGCCTCCGCTACCTATCATAGCGACAGACATGACATCACCTAATATCTGGACGATACCCAATTCGTTCGGGGTTTGTTTTATTCCTCCCTTTTTCACTTTTTCCATGACTGCTTTCAATGGGAGTTTGTTAATGGCCCCGGCGGCGTTGGCCCCGGTGAAGCCGATTAGCCCGACCGCAAGAAAGCAGGTCAGTGAAACAAGCATAAGGGCCGGCTTCCATCCAATCATCTTGATTTTTTTCATTTCCGTTATTTACCTCCTGTCAATTCATTAATTTTAGCAGACATTATGTCACAGGGTAATCCTCTGGGGTAGCTGCTCTTGTAACCCCCCCCCATACCCGTTATTATGATTCCCCGGCATCAGAATGCCGGGCTACATGATTCAGATATTTTCCCGGCATCAGAATGCCGGGCTACATTAGAGGAGATTGTTCACGGAGATGGCTGAGAGGTTTGATTTGAGTGAGATGAGCAAAGAGCCGTTCAAGGTGCTCGATGACGGGTTCGTGCGCGTCATCGATGTATTGGGCGATGATGCGGCGATTGTCCAGGCGGCGCGGGTTTCGTACGGCAAGGGCACGAAGAAGCGCAGCCAGGATGAGGAGCTCATACGCTACCTCATGCGGCATAGGCACACATCGCCGTTCGAGATGTGCGAGATAAAGCTGCACGTTCGATGCCCGATGGATTGCTGGCGGCAGTGGATACGCCACCGCACGGCAAGCGTGAATGAATATTCCACCCGCTACTCCGTCGCGATTGACTCGGCAGCGAAGACAAACCCCGACGAGTGGCGGCTGCAGGATACGATAAACATTCAGGGCAGCAAGGGCATGCTCGATACGGAGACGGGGAAGAAGTTGAGCAAGCGCGAGGCGGAAGTCCAGAAGACGTGCCGCGAGGCTTATGAGGAGCGCCTGAGCCTCGGCGTCGCAAGGGAACAGGCACGGAAGGACCTTCCGCTGGCGACTTACACCGAGGCGTATTGGAAAATCGACCTTCACAACCTGCTGCATTTTCTCGAGCTGCGGTTGGCATGGAATGCGCAGTATGAAATCCGTGAATATGCCCACACTATCGGCTACTCCATTGTCGCCAAGTGGGTGCCCATCACGTGGCAGGCGTTCCTCGATTATCATATGAACGCAATAACACTCTCGCATACCGAAGCGGATTTCCTTTCGCTGCTTGCGTCCGGGAAGACTGATGCCACGCTGGATAAAATGAAGAGACTTGGCTGGCTCAAACTGAAAGGAAGCGATTTGATCCCCAACCTTGAAGCGCGTGAATTCGGGGAGAAGCTTGAGAAGCTTGGCATACCCGTTCCCTGGGAATCATCGGCATAACAGGAGCTTACGAGGATACTTAAACCTTACTTCATGGTATGCCATCGGATGGTTGGCCATATATGCCGCAATGATTCACTGGATGATGCTCACTGAAGAGGAGTATCTTGGCAACCTTTACGGCGAGGAATACTCGAAATATTGCGAGCGGACCCCACGCTATTTGGCATTCCCATGGCGGAAGCGTAAGTAGTATCAAGGATTGCCGGGCTATATGCTCCAGCTTCGCATCACTTAACTTTCTTTGACTGCTCTCCCAAATCATAAGGAATACCTATGTTGGCCAGATTCGGCGGGACATCTTCATGAACAACGCGAGCGGCAACTACGAGATATCCGCTCACAGGCAGACTTTCATATTCATCCATCTCGCTGAATTTAATGCCCCATGCGCGTATCGGCAGCCCCTTTGAGAAGCCGAGGGAAAAGATCTGGGTGACATCTTCAGGCATGAAGCACACGATATAGTCATCCCCTATTTCAGCCTTATTCCTGACCTTGAGGAAAGACTCACCTACACCTTCGGCACCGTGGCTTATTGCCGCGACGGACACAACATCTCCCCTTATCTGCACGAGGTCGAGTTCTTCCGCTACTTTCTTCCCGCCACCCTCATTCAATTGTTTCGCGACTGCTTTGAGCTTCAGTTTATTCAAGCCCTCTGAAGGGTCTGCTTTCGCAAACCCGATTACCCCTGTAGTAATTATGCAAGCCATTGAAACCAGCAAAAGCACCGATTTCCATCCTGTTCTTGTAATCTTTTTCATTTTCGTCCTTTGCCTCCTGTTGATTTAATCAATTCATTTTACTACACACTGAGTCATGGATATACTTATATGCTCGATAATTCATCGCTGGGATCTATTTTTTCTATGGTAAGATTAGCTTTCTCAGTTTCGGGATAAAGGTGTCCCGCGACATGAGGGCGTAGGAGCGGATCGCCCGAATGGTGCAAGCAAAGACGCATATGAAAAACTGCTCTTTATGGAAAATAGCATCGCTCGTTTTTTATAATCTGGCGGCATTGATAGCCCCCCTTCTCATCTGCAGGATGCGTGGCCAGCCATATGGGGAGTTGCTGCCCGGGGCGGCACCGGCCTGTTTCAAAGCGTTCATTATATTAATCACCATAGAAATATTAGGAATATGTTTTATCAAACTGAGGGGCCGCAAGCGGGCACTTCCCGTTGAACTTATCTCCCTGTTTACACCCGCGCTCGTGTGCTTCTTCGTGCTTTCATATCTATCGCTTTCGTACCAGAAACCATACGATTACCTGTGCTACGAGAACGCGGCTGCATCAGTACTGGAGGGGGGGAACCCATACGGCAGCGACAAGTGGGTGTATTTATACCCGCCATTCACCGCGCAGTTGATGGCTGGGCTCTACCACGTGGTTGAGTTCCTCCCGATTGGGGATAATGTTGCGGAATCCGGCAGTACGGGATGGGATGCGGTGTTTTATTTATTTCAATGCGGACAGTTCTTTGCAGTAGTGTTGATGTACTTTTTGTGCAGGATGCTGCTGCGGTTTGCATCGATGGGTGAGCGGTACTCGTCCATCCTCAGCGGTCTTGTGATTATATGCAATTTTCCCCTTATGCTTACCCTTAGGAATGTCCAGGTGAACATCTGGGTATTGGATTTAATACTTTTCGCGGTCATGTTCCTTGCACGGCGGCCAGTGTTGGCCGGCTTTGCTTTGGCCATTGGCGCACATATTAAACTGTACCCATTCGCTTTGCTCTTACCGTGGATTCTCAAGAGAAGGGTAACGGCGATTGTCAGCGCGGTCGTGGCATTCGCGATGATTGTATATATGCAAACCGGGTTCGGAAGGCATTGGACACTATGGAAGCAGTTCGCCGGCCAGGGATCCCGTCTGAGTGATTTCCCAAGAGGGAATAGTATATATACCGGTATACAAAGCGCGATAAATGTGTTTGCCGGTCCATTAGGATTATCGCAGTCAAAGATTGAGTTGACGGCTGGTATAATGAGTGTCGCAGTTACGGTTGCACTGCTTGGGTGGTTTTTAATACGCTTCATCCACAGGGAAAGGAACTTCCGGGATTTTACGGGGGGTGGCGCAGGTGGGAAGACGTCCAACACAGAGACATTCAAAATGATAAGTCACTGCATAGATGCGCTGATTTTCGGTTTATTGGCAAGCAGCAGTGTGGGACGCCACCATTATCTTTTGGTCGTTCCGGCAATATTATGGGGATTTTCATCCTGCTGCGGTGATAAAAAAATGAGGATGGCAATGGTTGGGTTTCTCATATTATGCGTACCTCGTCTGTACATTTTCCCTTTGCGCTATCTGCCGTTAGCAGCGATTTTGTATATGTTATATATTTGCCCCTTTGATGAGATTTGCGCTGACAGGTTTGAGAAAGTCTAAGGGAAGTGCCACGTAGCCCACATGACAGCACTCTCTATCGTCCACGCCTGATATTCGCATGTGGGCAAACCGAGGTCCTTCATTCCGCTTTAGGCGGCAACCGATCCATCATCAATGATGGTCGATAAATATATCTCTCGGTTCTAATCTGCAACCAAGCCCGCTGGGTGAAGATATCCCAAAAACCAAAGACCGAATACGCGGATATGTGGGCATATAATACAATGACTTGAAGACATCTGTGTTATCGAATCCTCCTAAGTAAAGGCTCCCGAAAACACCGTATTGTTCTATGGCAATCTTCTCGCTGCTCCATATAAAACCTTTTTTTTCGGCCATTGATAAACCGTCCTTGTAAAACAAGTGGTCCGAAAACATGAAATCAGCAGTATTAAGTTCTCTTACAGGAATCCTGTAGCCAAGTATGCCGCCAACAATATCGGCGTTCTTGTAGAATGCAAAGTACATTGGCGTAAACCGGTCCCTGTCGTAAGGATTCTTGAATGTAGCCTCCTTAATAAAACCTTCCAGCGCCCACCTGCGTTCAAGTTTCTTCTTCCCATTTGGGTTCTTGAGGAGAATATCATAAAACTTCTCTGCATCGGTGGCCGACATCGGCTTCACCAAACCCGTGTTGGCAGGTCTCTTGCGAGATAACATCTTGATGACAGGTTTCTCGTAGAAGGGCAAAGCCAACACAGAAAAAGCGATATCGCAGTCAAAGAATTTCGCCAGCATAGGGAATTTCCCTATAAATTCCACGGTCGGGTCCCTTCTACGAAAAATTTCGAGGCTATGACCATTTAGGTTCAAACCATCATCCCACCATATGAAGTATGGGTTATTGCCGTTTTGCGTGAATATTTCGTTCTTCGACAGCACATTCAAGAGTTGCGCAACACCAATACCTGTATATGCGGGACTTACGCTGAGGCCCGTGACAATGACTGTTTGAAAGGTCGAATCAATAAACCGGATTTTTCTCGGCACACCGTACGCTAAACCAACGACCTCTTCATTTGATGAGTCAACAATCAGGTTAATCTGTTCGTATGCATCAGGTGGAGAGGATAGTAACCACTGGAGGTATCCTGCCGAATAATAAAAGCGGCTGATAGGTTTGCCATTTTTATATCGGTATGTTTTCGCCCACGATTCCTCTATGTAGGCCTCGATATTACGCAAATCCCGGATGGGATGTTCTGCCGATACACCGGACAGCTTCACCATTCTGAAACCACTTAATACGGGCTTTCGCCTGAGAAGGTCCTCTAACTCCTTTTCAAAGTTGAAGGTTTTTCCGGTTTTTGGGGATTCTGTCACAACACCACCTCCGATTCAATTAAAATCTTATCAGGAAGCTCGAATCAACGCGTATGCCGGTCGGAAAGCCGGCGAACGCGGTGGCTAATATACTTCTTATCATTTCCCTTTACAGCAATTCCCCTTTAAGCACTTCATAAAACCCGTCTTTCGCATCCCTTTCGACCCAGGGTTTGTGACCACAATTTTTGAGGAGGATGATGCGGAAGTCACTAAGGATAACGGACAGGGGCTTTTGGACTCCTTCGGCTGGATGAGGGTCGTAGTCCCCGTGGATAGCAACCACCGGGCATTTGATGTGATACCCCAGTTCCAAAAGTTTTCCGCTCCTTCGCAGCTCATCGGCATCCTGCCATATACGCTTGAATATATCACTATTAATTATGATTTCATCAGGTTCATCGGAAGCGGATTGCAATGGGGCGTATGTATCCGCCTTTGACGCTAAAGCTCCGAGCCGCGCAAATGAGATGTCCTTATCTTTTACGGTAGGGTCATTCAAAGCAATGACGAGAGATTTTAATTCGTTTCTTTCCGTCTCGGTCAGACGGCTTTGCCTTGTCTGCTGGGTTTGCGCAGCATATTCATCCCCGAAGGCGCCGCATCCGATGAGTATCAGCTTTTTCACAAGGGTGGGATACTTGGCGGTAACGATGAAACCTAACCATGCTCCCCATGAAAAGCCGATCAAGGTGACGGGAATATCACCTTCCTTTTCCAGAACAGCTCTCAGCTCCTCTACCTGACCCTCAAGGGATGCCGCGGTTTGAAGCGGCTCCAGAACGCCCCACTTGGCCGCGAGTTCACGTGCCACCGGCGCCATCTCCCCTGCCGCACCAGGTCCGCCGTGAATTACGGCGATATTATAGGGGGAAGGACCATATATCCTGACGTTTTCCAGATTGGTTCTCCTATAATCTGACACTCAAGAAATCCCGGCAACGAGTTGAAATGCCACATACAGTTTGCTATATGAAGCCAAAACTGTAAAGCATTTAGTACGCCGCTCTGCCTCAGGAATTCCCATCTGCCTTCGAAATGTAGTAAAATAAATCAGGCATTTCGATGTAATGGTTTCTCCATACCCTATCCCGACTCTGGAAGGAGGGAAACAAGATGCGTGAAAAAAAAGCGGACAAAACCAGCGCTGAGATAAGAAGAGAACAAAAAGAAGCGAAGCTGGCAGAAGGAAAGCGGTTGGCGAATGAACTTGATTCACTTTTTAACATCGTAAGAGGGAGAATCGCTACCTTTGAGAAAAGCGGAACCATGCCTGAAGAAGGAGTGGTGAGGGGATTACGGAAGAACGTACAATATCTATCAAGCGGTTTGAGGAGACTAAGGGATAGCGGGGCGGATGCTTCCTTCAGCCCAAGTCAAGTAAATATGTTCTCGGCTAAGCTCAACAAATGGATGGCTGGGGAAGGTCCTGGGACTGGAACCGGCACTAAGGGCGGACCTAAAACCGCCGCCGGTAAGACAACGACTACTACTGGTCCGAAGCTCGATGAGTTGCTGCAGAGAGTAAGACGCGGACCAGGAACGCCATCAGACCCTGCCCTGCAGGAGATCGTCATTCTGCTCAAGGCAATTGCCAAGAAGAAAATAATGAATGATGAAACGTTGTTGGTGGCAAGCCGGGCGAGGAAATTGATGCACGAACGTAGAAGGAGTGAATTGGAAATAGAAAATTTCCTCAAGGATAAATTTGTTGAGCCCGTCTTAAGTGCGATTTTTGATGCGTTTTTGAAAAAACTTCAAGATGCGAACATAGTGCTTGCGAAGGACACAATGAACTATATCGAAACCTGCGTTAAAGGCGGGAAATCGAGAAAAGAATTTATCAACCTGCTGCTCGAAAGGCAACCCGGCATTCATCTCTTGGATTAATTCATTGATATTTATCCCTCTTTGGCAACCTTCGCTATCCTAACAGCCTTGCTTATTGCGCCGGCGCCCAAAGCCATTATTAAGAAATGAATTGCCGCCGGCCCCCAGAATTGGTTTAAAGGGTTAAAGGAACATAGCTCGGCAACTCCTAAGGCTGTATCGCAATATGAAAAATGCCGGGTACCGCACATCACGGTATACACCGCGCTGCAATGCGGCAATGGACCTGTGGCCCCAATTATGTTTTAGTTTTGATACACTTTCAAGAATTGTATGTAGCATATCGAAACGCGTCATATTCAAGGAGGACACCATGGGTCTTATCAAGGAATTCAGGGAATTTGCGGTGAAGGGAAATGCCATCGATATGGCCGTAGGTATCATCATTGGCGGAGCCTTTGGGAAGATTGTAAGCTCTTTGGTGAACGATATCGTCATGCCGCCTTTGGGCAGGCTCCTTGGTCAGGTTGATTTCAGGAGCCTTTTCGTGACACTAAGCGGTAAGCATTATGCTTCGCTCGATGAAGCCCAAAAGGCCGGTGCGCCTGTATTAGCCTACGGCAATTTTATCCAGACCGTCATTGATTTTGTTATTGTTGCATTTGTCATTTTCCTCATGATCAAGTTCATGAATAATCTGAGAAAGAAGGAAGAAGCAAAACCCGCTGCTCCCCCGCCGACACCTGAGGATATCGTGTTGCTGAGGGAGATACGGGATTCATTAAAGGCCGGGCGTTAGGGGGATAAGATTAAAACGATTTAAATCATATCTATCAGATTCATACAATATCAGCCGGATTACCATGTTTTGAAATCCCAAATGCTGATGATAATACCATCCCCATAAGCATAAATGCGCAGCCGAGCAAACCCCTTGATGTGAGGATTTCTCCTAAAATCAGCCGACCGCCCAACGCCGCGAATGCCGCTTCCAGGCTCATAATAACCGCAGCGTGCGAAGGATGCGCGTCGCGCTGGGCTACCACTTGCAGTGTAAAAGCAACACCGGCGGACATGAAGCCGCCATAGAGGATTGGTATGGCCCCCCGGTAAATTCCCAACAGTGTATTAGCTTCGAAAATAATTGATACTATGAAACTTAACATGGAACATATTGCGAATTGCGTAAATGCCAATTTTATCGGGGCAACCTTGGGCGAGAACCAGCCGATGATATGCACATGCGCAGCCCATACAAAAGCCCCAATCAAAACCAACCCGTCACCGAGTGAAATCGCGAATTTGCCGGCAATGCTGAGCAGGTACAACCCCACGGCAGCGACAACCGCACCGAACAGGGTCCCGGCACCTGTACGCTGCCCCCACAACAATCCGAGAAACGGGACGATGATGACATAAAGCCCGGTTATGAAACCGGCTTTGCCTGCGGTCGTATAAACGATACCAGTTTGCTGCAGGGAAGCGCCCAAGAAAAGGACTGCGCCGGCATATATCCCGGCTTTAGCAAGGACTTTCGTGTTACCCATCACCGGTATACCCTGTTTAACCGTTTCTTTTTGCCTTCTCAAGAGAAGCACAATACCAAGGGAGAGACATCCCAAGCCAAAGCGGAGCGCATTAAATAAAAATGGCCCAACATATTCCATCCCGGAACGCTGGGCCACGAACGCAAAACCCCATATTGCGGCGGTAAGGAGCAACAGCATATCGGATTTAAATGTTGTCTTGTTAATGACCTTTATGCATTTTCCGGGGTTGTGATTCCGCCCCGTCCAACCAACCGCGGAATTTGTATATCTCGTCCGATTGGGATTTGATAATATTCAAAGCCAACTCCGTAATACGCGGGTCTTCACCCTTCTGGAGCGCTTTAAGGGCCATCTCTACCGCCGACGAATGATGCTTAATCATCAATTTCACGAAGGCTTTATCAGGGTTTCCAGCTTGCTTCAAGTGACGCAGCATACCGGACATCTCCCCAAGCATTTTCATATCCCCGCCATACATCATCCTGGACCCATCCATCATCGGATGCTCCATCATCGGATGCTCCATCATCGGATGCTCCATCATCGGATGCTCCATCATTGGACGCTCCATCATTTCTTTGCCTTCGCTTATGAAAGATCCATCCATCTCCTGAAAACGCATCTTAATGAGTGGACGCATCTCTTGAGGCTCATCCGTCATTTCCATCAGGCCCATAGGCATTTCCCATCGAAGCTGAGGCATACCCCATCCCTCGCCCATGTGCATCCCGTATTTTTCACGCGGTTTTGATCTCATTTCATCGAGCCATTGCTGCATCGTAGCGATTTCATTTTGCTGCGCAGCCATCATCCCTTCAGCCCAGGATTTCACTGTCGGGTCTTTGCCGTTGCGCAGGATATAGTCGCACATATCAATAGCGGCTTGATGGTGAATTATCATCGTGTTGAGAAACCCCCGGTCCGAATCCATTCCGGGAAACATAATGAAACATGGTGCCATGCCCATTTTATGCATATACATCGGCCCCTCTTCATTTTCCTGCACGTAAATTTCCAGTCTATTCATTTCGGGTATCTTTACTTCGAACGGCGTAATCTCAGGAGCATCCTTCTGCTCACCTTGCTCCCGGCAGGGTGGATTTTCGGCAAATACCGGGCATGAGATTGCAAATACGAACATGACGCCCAGGATAAATGACAGAATAAAGCGGTACATAATTCTTTATCCTCCTTAATCTCTTTTTGACCACCTGATTATAACACAAACCGTCTTAGAGCCTTGTTTCTATCTGCTTAACGGCATTTGCGGCAGCTTTGCGCACTCCCTCATCAGGGTCCTTCTCGGCCATCTCCCTGAGTTTTTCCACTGCCGCGTCAGCGTTTGGCGGACCGATTTCGCCCAGCCCAAGGGCCGCGTTACGTCGTGTCGCAGGAACCGGGTCATCGAGCATCTTCATGAGGGCAGGGACTGCATCTTTTCCCATTTCACGTATTCCCTTAAAAGCAGCATCTCGTGCGACTCCATCATTGCTGCTCAAATCCCCGACAAGCTGCTGGAGATTCCTTTTCTCCGGCTCGGGGACTTTAGGCGCAGCCTTTTTTTGCCCCATGCTACAACCCAGATTAATGCCGACCAGCAGAAGCATTAATGCAATCGATATTTTCCTGACCATGTTTCCTCCGGTTTTTCAGCTTATTATCAAGTTTCCTATACAGGATTATAGAACTTAAAACCAAGGAAATAAATTTCAATTAGGCGGTTTAGCTTCTCATGACAGATTTCGCCGCCCTTATGATACTCCGTGTCAGCCAGAATCGTTCCGATATGCCAAGGATATATCTCCTCAGTTGGACCAAATAAAACTTCCAGCAAATACGGCGAAATTCAGGCGACAATTTCCTGTTGAACACATGTTGCGCAATATAAGCCCGTCTAAGCGGGTATCGTATCAACGCCTCCCTTGCAAGGCGCATTATTTCAGGGGTTGGAAGGTCGCATATCGACGGATACAGCCGCCCGTCCACCCACCAGTCCCTCTCCGAATCCGGCAGCAAATTGTAAACTTCGCAACCGGGAAACGCCGCAAGTACGTTGAAAAATGGAACCGAGGCGTTTAATTCATGGGAAAGGTCGATTGATGCCTGGATGGTTTCACGATTCTCCCCTTGGTTCCCGAACAGGAAAAATGATACGGAAAATATACCGGAATTATGCAGCGCCTTGAAGGTTTTCCGCGCCTGGTCGATGGTTATAGCCTTGCGAATATTCTTTAGAATAACCGGGTCCCCGGCCTCAACACCCAATGCCACGGCCTTTGCGCCGATACGCTTCAGCCTTTCGTAATGTTTTTCCTCAAGGGCTCCGACCCGCGTCAGGAAATAGAACTGAAATTTCAGCCCTCGTTTTTCGACTTCGTCGCAGAATATATTCAGCCACTCGCGCGTCGGCGGCCAGAAGCTGTCGCGCATTGCGAAATATTTCGCGCCGAACCGTTTCTGCGCCGATTCGATACGGTCGGCAATACGTATTGGATTGAAATATCGAAAGTGTCCATGCTCCACAGTGCAGAATGTGCAGAAGAACGGGCAGCCATAGGAGCATACTATCGAAAATGGAACATCCTTGACCGTGTTGCTGTCGAATATCAGGTCATACGCCGGTTCCGGGAGTATATTTATATCCTCAATCCTCTCCCTCGACGTTGTGACCACGATGCCGCCTGATTCATCCCGATACGCCAACCCCTTCACTTCACGCATCTCCCCTCCCTTCCTGCCTGACGCTATCGCCGCCAGCAACTCGGTGAGTGTAAGCTCCCCCTCCCTTATCACGACATAATCAATGAGCGGGAATTGCTGCAATGTCTCCCTCGGCACCGCCGAAACATGCGGCCCACCGACGATGACGGGAATTTCCGGATGCCGCTGCTTGAGTAGCTCGATGAATTTGCAGGTGAACATCATCTCTTCAGTGCATAAGCTGAACCCGATGGCATCCGGTTTGTATTCTGCTATTGCCTTGTCGATTTTGGATAATGCTTTTTCGGTGAATGCCTTATCATAATCAAGCCAGATATAATGGCCCTCGCAACCGTGCTCCCTTAACCAGCCGACAAGGGCAAGTACAGCCAACTTGTGCGGCAGGACATCGAAGATATGCTTGCCGCCATACTCCTCGGCGTGATAATGCACAAAACCGGGATGGAGAATGGCGATGAAAAGTATTGTCGCTTTATCGGACATTTACCAATGTGAAATGAACATAATGATATGATTTCTTATGTAGGGGCGAAGCATTTTGTCTTCAAAATGCTTCGCCCTTTTAAATTACTTATATGTCGTATTGCTTCCGACAAATAAAACGTACGGATCGGTCTCGGTGGTTAATAACGTGCTTACCTGGTCAACAAGCGGCTTGACGGCGTCGGCAAGGTCGGGATATTTCAACCCCGGATAATTCGCCTCACTCTCCGCCAAGGTCGCCTTGGACATTGCCTCCCAGTGCCGCACAACACGGAGGGCATCGGCACGAACGCCCCAGTCCGAATTGCCGAGTAAATCAGATATTGCACTCATCAGGCTCTCATCCGGGGTCAATTCGGCAATATAGAATACTCTCAATACCGAACGCAGCGCTCGCGTGCTTAAAGGTCGAGGTGACACACTATAGGTCGGTGGGACTGAAATGAGAAGGTCGCGTTTTAAATCGGCAGCATAGAGCTTTGTCTTCGCAACAAACTTACCTACCAATGTCTCGCGCACGCTCACCATCGGATGGTCGAGCAATGGGCGTAGATCATCATAGGAATACACATCAAGGTTGCACAAAACCTCAAGGCTCACCTTGACAAGCGCCTCGTCATCGACTTTTTCAAGGTTGGCCATGAGCCGCTTATCAGCCACATGCGAGCTTATAGCGCCCAATGTGGCGATTGCCCTTCGCTGCATCGACGGGTCCGGGTCGTCGAGCATCGCCGCAATGTCATCACCAAGCTCAGCTGTTTTCAAATCGCTTATCTCGGCAAGGGCGACGCGGCGACGCATCTCCTCGCTGCTCGTGAGATTCTCCCGCAGCACATTGATGACACCGTCATGGTCATCTTTAATCAACGCCTGGAAAATCACAGTCATCGCACGCAGCCCCAACCCGCTCTGGTCATTATTCATTTCCTTCGAGACATATGGCAGAATTACCGGCCCGAACGCAATGAGCCTCTCGCGCGCCTTCGGAACAATGTAGCGATTATCACCAACTTCCCAGCGTACCGAAATTTCCCATAGCTTATTGAATACATCCTCCGTGAACTCACCCTCGTAGCTTATTATCTCCGGCAGCTTCACATTGGCGCCCGGCTGGTCGGGGAGCCCTGCAACGGGCTGTTTGGCACCCTCAGGAGGCGGTGGCGGGATGACATCCCACCCTACCCCGATGTCGGTTTGATTCCACAATTTTCCGTTATCCATCACCCCGAGGTAATCATCCTTGCCGCTGAGGTCGATGAGCACGCCTATGCTTGGGAAGCCGCGCTCAGGACGCCCAAAATTTATGCCCCCTTCGCGACGTCCGGCATACGTGTCATCCCCCGCGCGGTCTATAAAAATAACTGCGCTGTCTGTCAACGAACCGCCGTTGCACGATGTATTGCCGAAATACTGGTCGTTCCCGGCACGGTCATGGAGCACCGATGCGGCATAGTCGTGGCTGCCGCCCGTACCCAACCCGCTATGCATCGTATAGCTGTCGTTGCCGCTGACATCGATAAGGCCGCCGATGGCGAGATGTATGCCGCTGCCCTGGCCGTACTGCGTCATCTCATAGGTATCATTACCCGCGCAATCATACTGAAACCCGGCGCTGTACCAGTAACCGACACCCTGGTTATATATATCTCCCAAATAACGGTCGTTGCCGGAATAATCGAGGATGAGCGCGATGCCGCCGGCATAATCGATGCCGCGCTCGCCTATCGCGAATCCCTGGCTGAAGCTCTGGTATCTGTCCGAGAACAGCGGCGCATCGAGATAAACCCCGCCTGCTTCGTATATCTCATTCCCCCTGCGGTTGGAGCATAACGCGAAACCGAGCGTACGCGCGAACGCCTGCGAATTCGCCCAGGCGTGATAGAAATCGTTATCGAATAATGCTATCTCAATCGGCTCCGGCGTATCCACATCGGTCGGCACTTCCGGTGCAGCCTGTACGCTGTCGTCAACCATAATGCCGATGCCATATCCCGCCGAACCCTGCGAGAAGACTTTTCCCTCGTATGTGTCGCTACCGCCATCGTCATAAAAAGTGGCAATGCCGCACATAGCCGCGCCCAATGTGGCGTTCCCGCTGACATACCGGTCATTCCCCTGGCCAAGGTCGTAGAATGCGGCAACTCCGAGCACCGCGGCGCCAAGGTTGATATTCACATCGCCGCAATCATAGAAATCATTGCCGCCAAGGTCGGCGAAATAGCCGAACCGATGTCCCTCAGTGCCGTATGCCGCGCCAATCCTGCAATTATGATAATGGTCATCCCCTCCCGGATCTATCAATATCACAAAATCTCCTTCCCATTCATCGTCACCGATAGTACCAATGCCGATTTTCCCCCATTCGGTATCAATGATTTTCTTCTCCGTGGGGAATGATTCGCCGGGCAATTCCATAAGCCAGTTACGCGGGTCGGGACATAGTGACATATATTGCCCCGCCAAATAATCAATTGGGGTCTTGGTCATAAATTTATATAAATAGTCCTCCGGCTGCTCTTCCATCATTTTTTTCCAGGCATCATGCCGGTCTTTGTCATAAGGGGACTCGAAGACATCGTGCCAACTCATCGCCAACGGTATGAAATCCCTCATCATCTCGACTTCCTCCGTCGACCACGGCAAATTAATCTGGGCCGAGGCCATCGCCTTCAGGGTTTCGATAAGCCCCTCAGGGTTTTCAGTTGGAGTGTAAGACGATAGTGCGACATCGGGATATGCCATCATATCATTGATCTTGCCCTGGTCTATCCCGGGGTAATACGCCAACGCCTGGGCGATTTCAGCAAATGGGCTCGCAATATTTTTCCGCCACGTTTCAATCCCTGCGACCATCTTGTCCATATCGGGCGCGATGCTTAACGGGTCGGCCATCATCTCGCGCACGATGGGGAAGCAGTCGTAGCCCTTCGTGTAATCCTTGCGGAATTTCAAATCCTCGCGGGTGAAGTTCGCGGCCCATAACGCCCGGTCTATCGCTCCGAGTTCTTCCGGGGTGTATGTGGATGCCCATTCCGCGGGCACATCCGCCTTAGCCGGCTGGACATCCTCTGCCCCGGCGCTCAAGCCGCTGATAAACAGAATGCAAATAGCCATGGATGTAATGAATCGGGATAGAAATAGCTTGTACATATTAGCTCCCTATACTCGAAATAGTCTGGCTGATATTATAAACCAAAGTCGGTTGGTTGGTGAGGTTCTGCGCTTGGTTTGAGAAGTTCCCCAATGAATAGGCTTGAATTCTTCACAAAAAATACGGTCGGCAGGTCACCGGCAAGTTCCTCAAGACGCTTGGCGTACGCCTCTTCCCCGCCCACTTCAGGCATCGCAAGCCCGAAAAATACAACCTCGGCCTCGGCGCTTTCACTGTGAATCAACTCGCGTACGCTTCTATCAGGCGGTTTCAAAATAACCCTGTATTCCGCCGCTATGCGCGTCTCCGGAATCAGCCTTTCAAGATAATTCTCCGTCTGGGCCTTCATCAAGTCGTTGGATGCAATGCTCATCACCTTAATCTTCGCATCCCGCCAATCGGTATTGCGTGTAAGAAGATATGCCAAGAGGAGCATTAAATCCCCGTTACGCTGCAACCCGCCCCACCATATGTGAATAATGCGCCTGCGGCTCTCGCGAGGGTAAAGGTGCCGCGGGTGGATGCGTCCGATTATCAGTGATTTATTAAGCTGCTCGAGCCTGCGCATCACGCGCAGAAACTCGGCGATACGTTCTATCCTCTTCGGCCAGCCAATAAGCACCGTGTTGCTCTGAATACCAGCCATGCCGTTTGCCTGGGTGACGTCGGTAATACCCTCCACCACATCCTTGACGACATTCACTTCCGCGAATACCACAAGCCTTTCCTGGTCTAAGATAGCCTGCATTTCGTCGCGCATAACCTGCAAGTCGACCTTATCCTCCAGGAGGTCGCCCTCTACAAGCTCGCAGACGGTCACCACGCCGCGCCCCTGGCTGAACCAGTTGCCGAAACGTACCAAATCAAGGTGTTGCACAGCATCAGGTACAAAAACGAGTATGTGCGGCCGCCAATTGCGCGGGTTCATAGGGCGACGCGCAAGACGTATCAACGCCCACCGTATCAGCGATTCGTAGATCCCACGTCGTGCATCACCCCAGGTTGCCGTGCTTTCCCGTCGCGACAGGATCATCCATAGCAATACTTCAGCGAGAATTGCTATAACCCCCGCCACGGGATTTATCAGGAATATAACCGCTAAACAAGCTGCCCCGCCAAGCAAGCTTATGAACCAGGGCACCCGTAACTTCGGACGCCACGACGGGTCGCCGCTCAATGTCTCGAGCGTCGCTACTATGTTGATGGTCCCGTATGTCGTAAGGAAAAACATCGTCACAAGCGGCGCTACGGCGTTCAAGTCACCAAGGAAAACTGCACCAAGTGAAATGAGAATGGAAATAATGAGCCCAGGCAAGAGTTCCTTCCATCCGCTCCCAAAACCGGCTAAATGCCTGGGGATAAGCCTGTCCATCGCAAGCGCCTGCAATGTCCGTGGTGCGCCCAACATCGATCCCACCGCTGATGAGAATATCGCTCCCCAAAGCCCCGGAAGTATGAATAACGCACCGAGGGGAGCGATACGCAGCCATATCATCGAGTCTTCCCGCAACTGCTCCTGGCTTGCGCCTAATGTAAGAAAAACCGGCACAAGCAAATATATCCCGAATCCAGTCAATACGGCGGAAATCGCGCCAAGGGGTATTGCCCGTCCCGGGTCTTTAAGGTCGCCGGACAATCCAAGCCCTGCCATCACACCTGTTACTGCCGGGAAAAATACCGCGAAGCCCACCCAGAAGTTTAATTCGCCTGATGGGACAGTTTGGGGAAATGGATGCCCGGAAGACCTGATTAGGGCTCCCACAATAAGAGCAAGCAATGAGACGCCCACAAGCACCATAAGCGGAATCTGCGTCTTCAAAGCTAATTTGGCGCCAAAAAAAGTGAGTACCCCCACAATCATGACAATAACAAACGTTACCCCCTGAACAGGGATGCCGGGCCATACTATTCGGAACGATTCGGCAAGCCCGAACGAATACAGGGTCACTGAAAAGACCTGCGCGAGGAAATAACGGCAGCCCGATCGCCCCCCCTATTTCAAGCCCGAGGCTGCGCGAGATAATATAGTAGGCTCCCCCCACACCGACGCGTATATTTGTCGCCACTGATGAAAATGAAAGGGTTGTAATCAAGGTTATTAAGTTTGAAATGACGACAATAAACAAAACCTGGCCAAGCCCCAAATGCCCGACAAGCCAGCCGGAGCGCAAATACATTATCACGCCGAGGATGGTGAGTATCGTCGGCGTATATACTCCGAGAAACGTGCCGAGTTTCTTGTCGCTGCGAACGGTCGCCATGGCGAAGTATTATATGCGAGAAATTTGAATATCCTAACGATTTTTTTTAGATCAAACAGTTAATTCAATACCAGTCAGCAACAAAATGAGGGCTTTGTCACGCAGCTTTCCTGGGTTGATTCCAAAAACGAATCTGATATAATAACCGTGCTTTGATGGGTTCGTCCCCGCAGGTTCAAAAGAAACAAGGAGCATAATTTCATCAGATGAACATCTTCGTGGGTAATTTGGACTATACTACTTCTGTAAACGCCATACGCAAACGGTTTGAATCATTCGGCAATGTGACATCAGTGAAAATTGTTATGGACCGCGAAACCGGACGTTCCCGCGGTTTCGCTTTCGTTGAGATGTCGAACGACGCCGAAGCGCGTGCCGCAATAAGGGCCCTTAACGGCTCCGATATTGATGGGCGGGTGATGAAAGTAAGCGAAGCACGCGCGAGAACCGACCGCCGCAGTGGGGGCCATACGCCAGGCAGACGTTGATAATCCCCCATAACCTGGTCAGGTTAATATATGCATACGTATTTTCATGAACGTGTCCTCTTAATCATTGCAATCCACCGATAAGGAGCCATCGAAAAAGTGAGGTTTAATGGGTACCGCATATCTATCAACCGCGTAGCGGTTGCGGCGTAGCCGTGATATGCGGTTCCCCAGCAATGCGCGCATCGATACATGCGCGCTACCCAGTCCAGAATATTTTTTCAACAACCCCGATAAGACAACAACTTGATTGACCAACGGCGTGTCAAGCCTTATATTAGGCGGCTGTTTGATTGAGGCCGGGATAGCTTAATGACTCTTAACTGCCATGCCCCAGATTGTTGTCGAAAAATTAGTCAAGACATTCCACGTCGCTGAACGTACCCCCGGCTTATGGGGCGCATTTGCCGGGCTGGTAAAAAGGCGCCATCGAATCGTGACAGCCCTCAACGGCGTCTCGTTCTCCCTGGAAGCAGGCGAGTTGCTTGGCTACATCGGCCCCAACGGCGCAGGCAAAAGCACAACGGTAAAAATCCTGTCCGGGATACTCGTCCCCGATTCCGGCAACGTCGAAGTTCTCGGCCTTAACCCGTGGAAGAGCCGTATCAAGGTAGTACGAAAAATCGGCGTCGTATTTGGCCAGCGCACGCAACTCTGGTGGGACCTGCCGGTGATAGAGTCATTTGACCTGCTGCGTGAAATTTATCGAATACCGCAAGATCAATATATGAGCAATAAGAACGAGCTTGTAGAGTTGCTGAATCTATCGGTCTTGCTCGATACTCCTGTACGCCAGCTGAGCCTTGGCCAGAGAATGCGTTGCGACCTCGCCGCGGCGCTTCTGCATAGCCCGGAGATTGTCTATCTCGATGAGCCGACAATCGGCCTTGACGCCGTCAGCAAATTGGCTGTACGCGACTTCATCAAGAAACTCAACCGCGAGCGTCGCGTGACAATTATCCTCACAACTCATGACATGGACGACATCGAAGCCCTATGCAACCGCGTGCTGGTTATCAATGAAGGCAACATCCTTACGGACGGCACACTCGCAAACCTGCGCAAGATGGTTACCACAGAGCGACGCCTGACCGTAGTCCTGGTGAATGAGGATGGCGATATCACCGACCCCGATGCGGAGGTCATTTCGCGCGAAGGACGATATGTCACCCTTCGCTTCGACCCGGAATCCATACCCCCCGCGGAATTAATCGCCCGTATCGTGGCCAACCACGAAATAAGCGACCTGTTCGTTGAGAATCCGCCTATCGAGGAAGTCATCGCGAAAATTTACGGGAGCGCAGCGCGATGAGGCCGTACGCCGCAATCCTGTCGATGCGATTCCGCGCCCTGCTCCAGTACCGCGCCGCAGCCGTCGCGGGTTTCGGCACGCAATTATTCTGGGGCCTCATACGTATGATGATATTCCTTGCCTTCTATGAGAACTCCAGCGCAAAAACCCCGATGAATGTCGAGCAGGTCGTAGCTTATGTCTGGCTCGGACAGGCATTCCTCCTCCTAATCCCGTTCCGCTCAGACCAGGAGCTCGAGCAATTAATCCGCACTGGAAATGTGGCCTATGAACTCCTCCGGCCCGTTGACCTTTTCAATTTCTGGTACAGCCGCGCGATAGCCACTCGTTTCGCCCCGACGATGCTGCGGTCAATACCATTGCTCATCATTGCCACACTTGCGGGATGGATTCACTGGGGCGGGCTGCCGAGTATCGCCGCAGGTATTGCGGCCTTGGCTGCAGCAACATTGCTCAGCGCCGCCATCTCCACAATAATGACAATAACCATATTCTGGACAATATCCGGCAAGGGCATTAACTCTCTCCTCACAACTCTATCTTACTTCTTCAGCGGATTGATTGTACCGCTGCCGTTGTTTCCGGACTTCCTGCAGCCGCTGCTCAATTTCCTGCCGTTTCGTGGCCTCGGTGATGTCCCCTTCCGGCTTCTAATCGGCCAGATGCCTGCAGGTGAGCTTCCGATGCTCCTCGCACATCAGTTGGGCTGGACAATCGCACTTGTTTTGTTCGGACGATGGCTGCTTCGCAGGGCAATGGCGAAGCTGATTATTCAGGGTGGTTAATGTGGTTGATGCCATAAGTCTATATTTCAAATACATCGGCATCTCAATACGTGCCCAGATGCAGTATCGAGCGTCATTCATCCTGCTTGCATCAGGGCAGTTCCTGACCACCGCCATCGAGTTCCTCGGCATATGGGCGCTATTCGACCGTTTCAAATCCCTTGCGGGATGGCGCTTGGAAGAAGTGGCGCTGTTTTACGGTTTGGTCCACATAGCATTCGCAATTTCCGAAAGCGTGGGAAGGGGGTTTGATATATTCCCCAACCTTATCAAGAGCGGCGAATTCGACCGGTTGCTTCTCCGCCCACGAAGCACCGTACTCCAAGTAGCAGCCTTGGAATTGCAGCTTATGCGAATCGGCCGCTTCACTCAGGGGCTTATAATTCTGATATGGGCCGCGAGCGTCCTGAATATTGAATGGACACTCGCGCGTATTGCCCTCACAATCTTCGCAATCATTGGCGGGGCCTGTCTTTTCACCGGCCTTTTCGTGCTCGAGGCTACATTGGCCTTCTGGACCATCGAGACCCTTGAAATCGTGAACACCGTGACATACGGCGGCACCGAAACAGCGCAATATCCGCTTTCCATCTACCGCCCCTGGTTCAGGAAATTCTTCACGTACGTCGTACCCCTCGCCTGCATCTCCTATTTCCCCGCCCTGGCAATACTCGGTCACCCCGACCCCATCGCTGGCAGCCCATCCTGGTTCCGATGGGTTGCACCGTTGGTCGGCATCCTATTTCTCATAATCTCATTGCAGGTTTGGAAATTTGGTGTAAGGTATTACAGGTCGACGGGAAGTTGAATTGCTCGTTGTTTGAGCGCTCAATCAATGTTAGAATACGACTAAGAAGGCATGGGTAATATAGAACACCTAAATAGAAGCATCCCGCCATTGGCTCACACCCCAATGTATGTATGGCATAAATATTGGGGCAGGAAAACATGGAACGTTGTGAGCGAATATATCAAGCACTACTCCAAACCCGGTGAAATCGTCTTTGACCCCTTTGCAGGCAGTGGAGTTTCAGCCATTGAAGCTCTTCGCCACGGCAGGAAGGCTGTTATTTGCGACCTTAACCCTGTTGCCTGCGAGATAGTAAGGTTAACGCTGCAACCCGTTGATACTAACAAACTGGTTGAAGCATTTATGCGGGTGGAGTCAAAGGTTAAGAAGAAAATCCTTGATCTCTATCAGACATCCTGCAGAGAATGCGGAACTAAGTTCCCGGCGACGTGTTTCATCTGGAAACGTGATAAATGCATTGAAGTCAGATACAAGGCCTGTCCTAATTGCGGGCACAGGTGCATGGAGAAGTGCTTATTAGTAAAACATGATAAGGAGCTCTTAGAAGATATCTCGACTAAGGATATTGATTGTTGGTTTCCAACCAATTCCCTTTATTATTCAAGCGGTCGTCCTTTTAAGAAGAAGGAGCATTTTGAATCGATTGATCAATTATTCACGAAACGGAACTTACTGGCACTCGCCTGGCTTATAAAAGCTATTGAAGAAGAGCCCAATAAGAAGCTTCGAGACTTCCTCAAAATCGCTTTTACTTCCATGTCTCATTTGGCTTCAAAAATGATGCCGGTTGGAAATCCAAAGCCTACAAATCATTATACCTATTTTAGCTCACCAGGTTGGACTCAACATAGTTATTGGGCTGTTCCTCATTTTATGGAGCAAAACGTTTGGGACTTGTTTGTAAGTGCACTTATGGGTCATCAAGGGTTAATCAATGCAAAAAATGAATCCAATGAAGTTTTCGGTAATGTGCGAATTACCAATGATTTCCGGAAAGTCTTCCGCGACGAAGCCGATATTTGCATCATCAAATCCGATTGCTTAGCCCTTATGGAGAAAATTAACTCATCAGCTTGTTATTTTGATTATATCTTCACAGACCCTCCTTATGATGCATCAATTCAGTATGGCGAATTGGCTTATATGTGGGCTTCATGGTTGAAGATGAATGATACTTATACTGATGAAATCGAATCCAAGGAAATTATCAGGAACGAAAGGCAAGGCAAGACTTTTGATGTCTATCGGAGCCTGTTAAAAAACAGCCTTGACCATATGTTGAAAGTCTTGAAGCCAGGCCGATATTTGACCATGACTTTCCATAATCCAACTTTCAAAGTAAGAAATACTACAATTCATGAAGCTGTTCTTGCCGGTTTCGAATTTCAAAACATACATCATCAACCATTAGCCCAAATGTCCGCTAAATCGATGCTGCAACCATTCGGTTCGGCTCAAGGTGATTTCTACTTACGATTTCAAAAGCCAAAAACAACTCGTCCTGAATTGAACGAACTGGGATTCGACGCCAAGAAATTCGAGCTGCTTGTAGTCGAAGCCGCAAAAACAGTCATAGCAGAACGGGCTGAACCGACCCCATATACAATAATTATCAACTATATAGACCCCCAATTAGCACAGCATGGGTATTGGAAGAGTCATCCTTCGGGGCTTGATGTCAAGTCTGTCCTCCAAGAGCATTTAGATAAGGAATTCCGCTTCGTTCCAGCACAATTAGGTGGTGCGGCAGGCCAATTATGGTGGCTGAATGATGATGCCTTTATTAGACAACTTAAAGAGACTCCGCTTAGTGAACGGGTTGAGCAGACAATCTTTCGCCTTCTTCAGAAAAAGGGGAGGATTTCCTTTACCGATGCATGGAATGAAGTATCGATAAAATTCCCGAATTCGTTGACCAGCGATAGTATGAGCATCAAGGAGGCGCTTGAAATATATGCCCGTAAAGTCGGTACAAAAGGCGAATGGTTGCTGAAACCCGAAATCATCCAAAGCTTAAGTCAACATAATATCCTGATTGAGCGCTTAGCCTGGATTGGGATGAAAAAAGGCTATGATTTCTGGATCGGTCATAAAGAACAAACGGCTATCGCAAAACTCGGTTTGCTTGGCACTCCAGGAAAACAACAAAGGTTTGGTGAGCTTATCAGCATTAAAGAATTAGCCATAGATGATGTGGCGGATTTGGATACGGTTGCCGAAATCGACGTTTTATGGCTCGATGGCAAGAAGGTGGTAGCTGCTTTCGAGGTTGAATGCACAACGACCATGACTTCCGCACTGCTTCGGGGTTCCAACCTCCCGGCTTCCGTCCCGAAATATATGCTGATTCCTGAACAACGGGCGAAAACCTTCGATAGTAAGATGAAATCACCTCTATTCGCCCAGCATTTCAATGAGGATAACTGGGGCTTGATATATTTTGGGACCTTTGATACACAGTTCCAGAATAGAAAATACAAAATTAACTTGAATGAGCTCATCAACATTCGCACTCCCCATGCAGAAACTAAACAAACAGATACTCAGACAAAATTATTCAATTGATAATGTCCTGTAAAGTTAACCAAATATTAAATCCCGAAAGGAGACCGATATGGCATCACCCGAAAATGAAACTACACCCAAACGCGAGCCATGGGAGGAGGAAATCTTCTACCCGCATCGCTGGGGAAGGCATGGCGATAAAGCCGTTGAAGAACACGCCCGCCTCAAACCTTTATGGGAAACAGCCCAACCCTTGGACCAGCGATGCAGAGAGGTTATGGGAAAAATCATCGACCTGGAAATATGCAACTGGGACCTTGAAGGGGGCATTATCACCCTATGTAGCGCCATCGGCGCAAAGGATGCAACCGGGATCAATGTCGGTCACTTCGCTTCCATCACTGATGAACGCTGGAAAGAAGTCTGGGCATATTACGTGACGCTGAAAAATTGGCTCTCTCATGAGATCAGCAGCAATGGGTACGAAGCGCTACTGAAAATGCTCGATCCGGATAAGAAAATACGGAATCACATCTATGACATGCTCGGTGAGAGAAACGAGTTGAAGGAGCTATGCGTCGCACGTCTATGCCTCTGTCTTGACTGGTATCTTGCTGGAACCTACACAACGGATTCAACACAAGCGAAAGCACATAGAGCCGCCGTATCAGCAATCGAGGAACAGATAAAAGCACGCGACCCGGAAAGCATGATATTGCAGGCCTTAGAATCCGAGGGTGACGGCCGGCTCCAACCGTGCTCACATAAGGCTTTCAGGCGCTACGACATCATCATTTCAAGCATTGGCTCCGGCTCTTGGCGCGCCGTTATTCCGAGGAGGGGCACTGACGGATTCGAGAGGGCCGAAACATTGGAGAAATATCTTTCCGCTATTGAGGATTGGGTCAAGACAAAGGGAAAAGCGGGCAAGGGCAAAACCGACGAACTAACCCAAAATATTTATGCCCTTCTCGGGAAACCTGACAAGGAAAAACTATTCCTTGCTTCCTTTCTCGTTTCAATCCTCCGGGGCCAGCAATTGTCCGCAATAGAACGCGCTGAAAGCAGGGTCGGGAAGTCTTAACGAGATATCCGCTTGTTCAACAGGCTATATTTCTCACTGTGTTTACGGAGCTACGGGAATTCATTCGCCAAACACCTCACGGGGTCACAACCCTGAACTCCCTCCCATCCCGCTTACAGATTATCTGCACCACGTGTTTCCCGGCTGTCATACACGGCACCATCCCGCCGCCTGGCATCACCCATTGGCCCGCCATATAGAAATTATTCAAACCAGGAAGGGTTTTGGGTATTCTCGACATAATCGCCTTCGGCGTCGGGGAGAAACCCTCATACGAACCGTTACGGTTCAATGAATACCGCCACGTCGTATATGGCGTCGCGACATCCGTAACCTCAACCTTTGATGTAATCCCCTTCAGGCGGCTTTCGAGCCTGTTAAGCAGCTCCGATGCAATTGCCTTCTTCTCCGCTTCATAAGCGACGCGGTCCCTCTCGTACATATCGCTCCAGTAATCCCACCGTGTATCGAACATCGCCTGCACGACGGTCTTGCCGGGAGGGGCGAAATCGGGCGTGTAATTGAAAATACGCACACCTATTGCATCAATCATCTCATCCGCCACACGCAACGGCTGTGCGAGCTTGTAAAGCGTGATAGCCGGTTCGGCGGGGAATTGCATAGCGACGCCATAGCTCGCAATAATTATCGGCTTGAAAAGTTTCCATGTTTTATATCTTTCATCTATCTTGGAATTGACATACCGGCCATCGAGCATCTTGTATATGGTCGAGTAGCCGTCGGCGGCGGAAACCACTTTGTCAGCCTTATGCTCGCTCCCGTCCTTAAGCCGCACCCCTACCGCCCTGTTGCCCTTAACCAGAATCTTCTCGACGGTTGCGTTATATGTAATCTCCCCCCCGAGGGCTTTATAACGGTCCTCAATTGCTTTGACGAAACTGAGCGACCCGCCCTTGACCCGGAACAGATTACCGTCCGCAAGAAGCGCGAGAATAAAACAAGCAAACCATGCCGGGATCTCAGGAAAGAACAGGTTCTTGACGACATCCCTCAACCATGGGTTGCGGAAGACAAGGACGAATTCGCCCATAGGTTTGGAATAATTGCCGGAGAAATATTTGAACATCGAGCGCATTCCCCAGAACCGTTTAATATTCTCAAAAAACCCAATAAGCTCCATCGGCTTATCCATCCCCATACCCATATTCATGCCGCGAAATGGCGCAACATGCGCAATGAACGCATCGATTGCCGCCTTGTCCTGCGGGGATATGGCGGTCAGGTCGGCGGCTAATTTAGCCAAATCGGATGTCACATGTGTAATGCGTGATGATGCTTCATCGTAATAAGAGATATAACTATCAATATCAATGAATGAGTTTGCTGGAATAACCCCACATTCCTGGAACAGGTCATAGATAAGCTGCCCAGGCTTATGACCGAACAGCCAGTGGGTGCCATAGTCAAAAAGGTATTCCCCTCTCCTCCACGCTGCGGCAACTCCGCCGGGCTGCGAGTGATGCTCGAAGATGTGAGCATTGTAGCCATTCATACGCGCGTAGCATCCTGTTGAGAGCCCCGCCAACCCAGCCCCTATAATGATTATGTTTTTCTCAGCCATTGTTCCTCCTTCACTTATTTTTCCGACTTCGGCTCAATCACTGCCAATTTATTCGCGACCGGGCTGACGCCTATAATCTTGCCGTTATCAAGCATGCATAGCGATGCAAGCGGCAACCCGCGTTGGTCCTCATATATGTCGACCTTGAAATCGTCCAAATGTATAGCTAAAAACCCTTTCCCATACATTGCCATATATTTCGGCTCTTCCTTGCCGCCTTCAGGTTGTGCCTCATCGGTTTTCCCTTCCGACGTCTTATCCGATGATTGCTGCGCATCATCCGTCGTCGCAGGCACTTTATATAGATATGTCGAGAAAGCCATCCCCAATTTTTCGCTGGCGACAACAATGAACGGCGCATAGCCGGGCGTCTGTATTTTCTGGATGACTTCATCGGTCTGGGTATCAATCACGCTGAAGTTCGGCAGGTTCATCTTTTCATTTTCGAATGCGGCTGAAGCGACGATGATATACCGTCCATCCCCGAAAGCCGCCATAGACTGGGGTTTCAAGCCAACTTCGATTTCTTTTATCAACTTAATTTCCTTGTCGCTGGTAAGATCGAAAACTTCCACCAGTGAATTCATCTGTGGAATATCCTTATATTCCCCCAACCATGCCGCGAGATTGCGCTGGCCATAATGGCTGGTCACATAAGCCTTCTTCCCATCAGGGCTCAGCAGAATTGCCGTTGGCGACTCCCTCGTGCTTCCAATCCCCGCGACATCATAATCCTTGAGCCCTGTTTTGGTGAGCCACCCAGGCCCTTCCTTCAACCCGCCCCATATCCCGTAAAGGTATTTGCCGTCCGGGCTTGTTATCATCCCCCTGCATTCGATATCCAAATTTATCGCCTGCGGCTTTTGCAGGGTTTTGGGGTCTATTACAAGCAAAGTCCCCTGCCTTTCTTTGCCCATAGCCGCATACAGCATGCCGGTGATGCGCGAATAATATGTAAAGCCCACGTTGGACACATCATCGATTTTCCCCAGATATTCGCCTGATGCTATTGAATACACTGCAATATTCGATGAAACCGTATTGCTTATGAATATACGCCCCGCCCCGGCAGTTGCCCATGTCGGCCCTGCCCCCATCGGGTCGATTATCCCCCTCAATCCTTTGCCAAACCCGAAGGGGTTGACAATCAGTACAACCACGAGCAGGGCAATTATGATTATGAGGAATATATATCGAAACAGTTTCATATCAGGGGGTATTTCAAATCCTCAAACCACCGTTACTTCATGCGACGGATAATCTGTAATCAGCCTCGCAAGCTCCTCGGAAGCCACTGTGCTTGTGCCGAGCTTCGTAACAACCCCCGCTGCGGCTACATTGGCCAACATCACCGCTTCGAGCATCTCCGCACCGCCGCCAAAAGCAGCTGCGACCGTCGCTATTACCGTGTCCCCCGCGCCACTGACGTCATAAACCCGCCGTTCAAGGGTCGGCACGCGATAGACAACCTCCTCCGGCCCGATAAGAAACATCCCCATCTCACCCGCGGTGACCAACATGTAATCAGGGCAGAATTTCTCATGCAATATTTTGCCCGCTTCGATCAGGCTTTCCGGGTCCGTAAATTCGATGCCGCTTATTTCCGCCGCCTCGCGCCGATTCGGCTTTATCAGCCCCACACCGCGATACAGATTGATATTGACCGGTTTGGGGTCAATCATCACGAACTTGCGCTTCGTCGCCGCTACATCGAGCACCCCCTTCATCAACTTAGGCGTTACGAATCCCTTCGCGTAATCGCTTATGAGGATGACATCATAATCCTGCGCCATTTCCTCAAGATGCTCGATGGCGATATCCGCCAACCTGTCCGGAAGGGGCGACGGGGCTTCATCATCAATCCTTACGATCTGCTGCCCCCCTGCAATAATGCGGGTTTTGCGCGGGGTATGCAATTCGCGGTCAACGATGACACCATCGGAAAGACACCCTATCTCGTCGAGCAGGTGGGATAGTGCAACCCCTGACTCGTCATCCCCCACCGCGCAGATTAAAGCTGAACGGGCTGAAAGGGCTATGAGATTACGCACCACATTCGCCGCACCGCCGGGACGCAATTCTCCGCGTACCCGCCTTACAACCGGCACAGGCGCTTCGGGGCTAAGGCGCACACATTCACCAATGATATATTCGTCGAGCATTGCGTCGCCCATGACAAGCACGCGTCCTCTGCTTAGACTCCTCAGGGCGTTTCTTATATCAGCCATCAAGTCCCTCCATTGCGAAAAGAAGCGCCACCGTCAAAGGCAGCATCAACTCGTGGTGCCCCGTAATGGATATCCCCTTCCCGCCCACCTCACAGGCGCGTTTTACCGGGTTAAGGTTCGGGCGGTAATGCTGGATGAAATCATAATTCACCCCCATAAATCCGCCTAAGCTATAACCCAAGTTTTGGCACAGGGCTATAGCCTTCTCTATTACCACCGGCAATACCACGGCGCTGCCCACATTCCAAATCACCCCACCCCCCTGCAACCCGCTTACAGCCTTGGCAATGAGATAGAAATCGCGAAGGCTCCCCTCGCCATAGGCCGCGCCATCGGCATTCGGGTGCATGTGGATGAAATCAGTTCCAATCGCAATATGCACGCTCAAAGGCACATTCAACTCATAAGCCTTCCCCACAACCGATATTTCAAAATGCTTCGGCTTGCTTTCCGCGATTGCCTTCCCCACAGCTTCACCTACGCCTATCCCATCCGCCACTCCGGCCTTGATAGCCGGGTTGATAAACTCGCTTGTCTCCTTGGTGACCGCGAAAGCACCAACATTGATGGTTGCCGATACATCCTCCGACGTATGCCCGAACAATGCGAGCTCCGTGTCGTGTATCACCCCCGCGCCGTTCAACCCGATATGTGTGACGAACCCGCGGCGCATCATCTCAATGATAAGCGGCGACAGTCCCACCTTGATGACATGAGCGCCCATTGTGAGGATGATTGGCTTCCCGGCACGCTTGGCGGCCAAAATCCCGTTGACCACTTCCCGTATATCTTCTCCGGCTAAAATAGGGGGAACGGTCGCGAGGAATGCCTCCGCCCATGCCGGATCGAATCGGTGTACTTTTCCCAGGAGGTCAACATTGACTTTGCTCTCGCGGTCATGGATTGATATGTATTCAATCCCTTCAGGGGAGAGTCTTTGATATTTTGTAGGCATAGTTCCGGGGGCAATTATAACGCAAGGGGACAGATAAAAGTAATGCATTTATAGTATCAAAACAAATATGCGGCCCCGGGGAGCCGCATAGTCAATCACAAAATCGATATTTCCATTCCCCTTATATGCCGCTTGCAAAAACCATTATATCCACCGAATCATGTGCCAGCGATCCGCCAACCTCCGTAATCGGGTCAACGGTATCCATAACCAAACATGAACATATAAACTTACCGGGGACCTCATAAAGATGGCTCACCCGCTGCCCGACCAGGGGGTCGCTCTTATCACCGAATGTCCATACCACCGTATATGGCGGGTTTCCGCCGGTGATATTCACGAAAAAGGATGTTGATAGATAGCCATAGCCGACAGTTCGGTCCGCGCTGGCATCGATCTGAAGCTGGCCCGGCCCGGGGGGCGGAAGCGTGCTTCCCTCGCCGCATCCGGGCAATATGCAACCCAATGCTAAAAGCCAGGCAAGGCAAATGGATAGTATCAATATACGCCGCATCGTACCCTCCAAAATATGCGGGTTTTTAACCCTCGTGCTCAATTATATTATCGGCATGCAGGGGGCTTTAATGAACCTTATATTACGGGAAAAGGGTATCCTGGCGCTTCCCCTGGTTTGCCCCCCCGGAGAATTTCTCAACCAACTTGACTTCACGGATACTTGCACCGGTAAGGCGCGATATCTCCTCGTAAGATTTCCCTGAGGCCAAATATTTCTTGATGTCCTCCACCCTGTCGCCATTTGTCCCTGAACCCCCGTTTTGTCTGGTCTTTAGTGCTTTTACAGGCTGAATAGGCTCAGGGGCGCCATAAATATCCTTCGGGACTTTTTCAATCAATATTTCAAGCTTCTTTGCGGCCTCTTCCGCCCGGGTTACGAGCCTGCTCAACTCATCGCGTCTTTTTTCTATCACTTTCCCGGCCTCATCAAATGCCGTATTGAACTCGTCAAGCGCCTGGTTGACGGCGTCGATGATGTCGCTGAATGACTTCATCCCCTTCATCTTCTCCTGGATACGCTTCGTCTCATTCAGGAAACGCCAGATGAAGAAAAGGATTACCGCCGCCGCTATGAGGAGAAATATGTACCAGCTGGGGCTGTCGATTTCAATCACTCCCTATTACGGCTGTCAAAATGGTTCCCAAGGGTTTATATCTGCCGAAAATTATATCACAATGCCTGCCCTCACCGTAGTTACGTTGGGATGGAAGCTTGGGCCTAAGCTTCAGCCGCGAACTGATCCCTTCGAACTCAAAACTGCTGTATTGCTCGACATCAATATTGCGGTAAACCGCCAGCAACTCGATATCCTTCCCCTCGCGGCTTGGGGCTTTCCTCAGCAACAGCTTCCAGTACCTGACCAGGTCCTTCTTTTCCAAGTCCAATAAATGCACGTGTTTTTTATACATCGGCATACGGCATGCCAAG
>Ga0315277_10000269_pt1 | contig 87628 bp, 66 predicted proteins | sample YL17G05_15_MG_FD_203695 | JGI IMG/M metagenome (GOLD analysis project Ga0315277, IMG submission 203695) | Sediment microbial communities from Yellowstone Lake, YNP, Wyoming, USA - YL17G05_15 | ecosystem: Environmental > Aquatic > Freshwater > Lake > Sediment | place: USA: Wyoming | collected...
GCGGAAACGCCGCTCCCCCTTGACTCATTCCGGCCACAAGGACGTATAATGACCATCCAGCGTCGCTTCGCTCCGATCAGTGGCCGTTTTGAACCGGAACGAGTGGCCGGTTTCGCCGGAATATCCACTTTCGTAGCCAGAGAGACGATAATCCCTCTCATATTCCACTCAAAGGAGCCCGCTTGAACTTCCGGTTGGGAAGAGACGGGCGGAAGGGGAAGCGTGGGCAAACAGAGGATCGATGGAACCGCTCTTGCAGTCTTTTGAAGCAAATCGAGGAAAAACCCTGCCCTGATCCGCGCATGGGTCAGGATATCCGGCAAGGACTTCGGTGTCCGGCTGCCGACCGACCGCAATCCCAGCCGGGGATCGAGGTCCTGCCACTCCATAACAATCGCCGCAACGTCGCATTTTCCCTGTATGGCGCGCCCCATGTTTCCCTCCGGATCACCATAAAGACCTGTATGAATCTCGATGGAACGGTTCGGGAAATGCAGGCGGAGATGCGCCTCTAAGAAGGTAACAAGATGCAACGGCTCAAAACCGCAGGCAAGAAAGACCCCAAAAGACTCAGCCTTCGGGGATGCCGGTTTTTTCGATATGTTTAAGGCGTCCGCTAATTTCATACGATCCTGCTACTTTGGCTCGTTCTGGTTGCCGCGCATGAACCAACTATGAAACGCGCCTCTCATTCCAGAGTGTACGTAATCCACATGATACACCTCCTACAAAACACGAAGCTGCTGGTTCTAGATAGGTGCCTTTAAATTATGAATCAACCTGGCTACCAGATATGATCCAAGTAGAAAAGCTCCCACTGAAATCAGAAGGGATAGGGTGTCTGTGAGTCCCATGGAGCGAAGAACGCCTTTTACAGGAATAGTGTAGGTGTGCAGTATAAATATCGCCAAGGTACTCAATCCAATCGAGCTGAGTATGCCCCGTCCTTTCTTGGCCATCCAGCCGGCAACACCCTCTTTCATATTTTCCATCTGCGAGAATAACAGCACGATTAACATTGACAATCCGCCATAAGATACCGCTTGCCACAATCCAATCCGATATTCTCCCGTAGATGATATGACACTCAATCCGCCCATGAATATCCCTGCCGCCGCGAGCATTGCTCCTATAACCAGCATTCGTTTTATGGCACCATCCTTCTGACCTCCATTCACAGCAACGCCCTGCAGCCAAATCCCAAAGGCAAGGCCTGCCGTTACACAGGCTGTAAGGTCAAAATATCCGTAATATCCCTGGAGATTATCTCTGAACAAAAGTAGCCAGCCGTGGTCAAAGGCTGATCCGAGCTTAAGATTATGAGCCAACATGGCTAACAATTCATTGCCCGCTGCCAGCATGAAACAAGCCACGACGGGCCTCTTTGTTTTAGCGGCTATCCGAAACCATAATGGAGAGCTCAATACAGCAAGAAAATAATAGAATAAAATATCGGACATTGCCAAGGCCCAGTCGGTTGGCGTTGTTTTGTCATTTACAAAATTGCGAATGTAGTTCGGCAGAGAGAATAGAAATAATGCCACTAAAATAATGGGAATACGGCTTCGCAGCAACTTCATGGCTTGCTTGTCTTTCCCGCTTACTATAAGGCTCCAATATGCATACCCCAGTGCTATTCCGAATGAAAAAGCAAAGAAAACGGTCCCCGGCAGGTTTTTGCTCGCTATTTCATAAAACTTCTCGTGCCATCCCCCAAAAATTCTCATCGAGAATCCTGGGGCCCAATGGTTAAAGATGAGCAACAAAAGCGCTATTCCCCGCAGCGCATTCACGCTCTCGCGGATACTGATGATCTTGCTAGTCTTCTTGGTTTCTTCTATACCTTTGCTTATCTTTGGCTTCGCCGCGCCTTCTCCCGAAGCCATCTCCCCCGCCATTTCTGCAATCGTCTTCCCCGAAAAAATGCCCCTCAGCACATCCCCTTTTATTCCTAAAGATTTCAGTTTGAATGTAGCACGGATCGCGATTAGAGAATCACCGCCCAATTCGAAAAAATTATCATAAATACTTACTTTTTCAACCTTCAATATACGCTTCCACACATCGCATAACATCTTCTCCTCAGGAGTCCTTGGCGCAACATATGTATCCTCAAGATCTTGGCTTACGCTTTCCGGTTCAGGAAGCGCCTTGCGGTCTATTTTACCGTTTGGCGTAAGCGGCATTTTATCCAAAAAAACATAACGGGCAGGCACCATATATTCGGGGAGCTTATCGCAGATGTATTCATTGAGCTGCGCCGCCTTCAGCTCTTTCGATCTATCTTTCGGTACAATGTATGCGAAAATAGCGTGGCTGAGACCATCTTCTTTCTTCTTCGCTAACAAGAAAGCATCTCTAATATTCTCATGTTTTAGTAGAAGGTTCTGGATCTCGCCCAATTCTATCCGGAATCCCCGTACTTTTACCTGATCGTCCACCCTTCCCAAAAATTCCACGTTTCCATCTGGCAACCATCTGACCAAATCCCCTGTTCTATAAAGACGGGTCGCCTTGTCTTGCGAAAAAGGGTTGGGGATGAATCGTTCAGCTGTCTGATCGGGTCTGTTGAGGTATCCTCTTGCCAAACAGTCCCCGCCTATAAAAAGTTCTCCCATTACCCCTACTGGGACAGGAGCCAAACTGGAATCCAACACATAAAACTGCGTATTAGAGAGAGGTTTCCCTATGGGCACAGTAGGTAACGTATCGTGTTCTCGGAATTGTGAAACGTCGTAGGTAGATACTCCCACGGTAGTTTCTGTTGGCCCATAGTGGTTAAAGATCCGGCATTTCCCGATCTTCCTGATCTTGGCAATCCAATCATCCTGCAACGCTTCGCCGCCCAGAACAAGGATTTTCTTTGGCAAAGTATGTTTACATCGCTTATCCTCGTTAAGGAGAGCTATTAAGTGCGATGGCACAATTTTCAAGTAATCGATTCGATTCCGCCTGAAATAGTCGCTGATCATCATCGCATCCGTCGCTGCCTCTTTTGATATCACGTGTAAGCATCCCCCAACACACAGCGAAGGGAAAACCATAGTGTTACCTAAATCAGCGGTAAGAGTTGAGACCAAGGCGAAGGTCCCCCGTTCTTCGAATTGTATCCTCTTAACGATGCTTATCACATAATTCAGAAGTCCCCGATGCTTTACCAGCACTCCTTTCGGGACGCCCGTTGACCCGGAAGTATAGATGCAATACACTGTGTCTTCCAAGTTGTCGCATCTGACTCTGTTATCCTTGGATTCTTTGGAAAGTTCATCTCTCAGTTCATCCAAAACAACTTTCCTCACATTCCCATCCGAAGTGCGTCCCGTGAAATCAGATTGCGTGATTACGGCTAGAGCATTTGTATCCTTCAACAAGAAATCTATACGGCTTGCTGGATACTCCGGGTCAAGCACTACATATGCTCCGCCCGCCTTTAACACGCCTAACATGGAGATTATTGCGTTCAGGGATCGCTCCATCAAAATTGCGACAATGCGATTCTCTTTTACCCCTTGCTTTCTAAGGTAATGGGCAAGCTGGTTTGCTTTCTCATTCAATTGCTGATAGCGTAATTTTTCGCCGTTAAACACGACCGCCATGCTGTCTGGACTCTTCTCGGCCTGTTCTTCAAACAGCCGCGTCACGGTTTTATCGTTTGGGTAAGACTCGTTGGTATCATTAAATTGAATGAGTATCTTCTCCTTTTCATGCGCAGACAGAATTTCAAGATTTTTTATTGTTTCTGCCCCGCTAACGACCTGCTCCGCGACATAGGCGATTTTCTCAGGGAAATCGGATAATATAGAATCTTGCTCGCTAGTGAACACGTTCAGTTGCACTTCAAAGCGCTTTGGCGTTTCCATAATTGTGACTGCCGGTTTGTTTTCTGTGGCGAATCTTAATAAATCCGTCCTAATTTCCGTTTCTTTTCCTAAAAAAGAAACGTCTGTAAAGCGCAATGGAAAATAGTTAAACTTGAAAAGCGTCTCATGGCCAGTTAACAATTTAAATATCTTTAAGGCCGATACACGAAATTGGCCAATTGTTTTCGTCAGCTCGGCCGCGTTCAACCTGATGCTTTCAGCAATAACTGTCTTTTCGTCGAGTACTTTTGCCCTTATTATTGTCGGCAATAACTTAATAAAATACCCTTGACTCGTGCTCTCTTTACTCACGCGGCCGTGATAATCGCTCAAAATACAAAAATTGGATTTGGCTTGGGTGTATCGTTTAATTATGAAAGAGTAAATAGTGAGAAAAAAAGTGGCGACTAGGAAACTGTTTCCTGAACAGTAAGCTCTGATCTTCTCAGATAGAGTCTCGTCCAGAATTTTTCTGTAACACACTTCTTTGTTCACATCCTGGCGGCCCATTCTGAAGTCTAAAGGTTCTATCTCTCTACAATAATCGCTCCAGAAATTGACCGTTGCCATTGAATTTGTGGTTTCTCGATATTTTCCTAAGTATTCAAGAAAAGCACTATCCTGTTCCCTCTCAACTTCTTGCCCTGTGTGAAGCCTCTCATACACATCTGAAAACCTCTGAAAATAGTTTTTCACTGCGGTTGCATCGGAAATCAAATGATGCATCGCGACCAAGAAACAATATTCGTCTGCCCCTCTCTTTATCAGGAGCGTTCGCACTAACGGGCCTGCGAATAGATCATATTTCCTATATATCTCGTCCTCCATCTTCTTGTTCACATCTTTTTCCGAAATATTCCTATTGGAAAAATCAACAAACAAGAAGTCAGGCTCTATATCATCCTTAACGACCTGAAAATATTCACCCTTATCCTCAGAAATGACTATTCGCAGCACTCGGTCTTCCGATGACATCTGTTGAACGGCTCTTTTAAAAAGCGTGAGGTTTATTTCCGCTCTGAAATAAATATAGAACCCTACGTTATATTTATTTGTATTCGGATATTTCAAAATATCAAAGTAGATCGCCAATTGATCTTCGTTGAGCGGATACTTCTCCATCTTCCTATCTACCTTCAGAAAATTCTACTCGAGTCTCGAGATAAAATTGGATATCCATACCTGATGAGCAAAGGCCATGAGAGTGCCGTCACAAGAACATAATCCGATGTTTTAATCTCCCGCCGCCACTCATCGTCCAGTCTAACTGTGATGCGTCCCGTTCCGAATCGATCCGGATTTCCATAAACACTGTGCTGACGGTGCAGTTCCACTTCCGCATCCGTGACAAACGGGAGGCTCTGAGGTTCCTCCCGAATCAAAGACAACACTCGGTTCACTGTTGCCCTGGGCGATTTGACGAAATCCTCGTAGCGGAGTCGTTCGCACCTATTCTTCATGCGATCAGCCAGAAGTCCGGCAGTGATGTTTCGTGAGATCCACGATAGCGTTGTCTTGCCGGGCGGTTGCTGCCATAGGCCAGCTTTCCTCCTCCGCCATGAGTATACCGTAGCTCGGGAGTCGCGTATTAGATGCACACAGTACAGTTCAATACTCGGCATAAGGCTCAAAAGGTATGCATATCCCACATTCTTCGATGAATCAACAACGACCCGGCTTCCGGTACGAACCATGATACAACGATAGAGCTCCGCCAGGTTAAACAGGAACGGCTGCAACCGTCTCCTCATTCGCTCTCGCTGGCCAGGTAACGCCAGATAAATAGGGATCAGCCAACTCCGTGCAGTAAGGTCCCGAATATGCATCATCCCCCTTGCATTGCAGTTATCGGTCTTTTTGAAGACTTCGTTGATTACATCGGCCCAAACGCCGCACTGACTGAAAGACAAGCCGCAGCTGCACAGTCCGTCGTGGAGGAATCCCCTGTCCCACAGATCAATCACCTCGCCGGCGTTGAAAATGCCCGGGACTTCCCCTAGAATACTGCTCAAAAACGTACTGCCACTGCGTGAAGGGCCTGCTATATAGAGCACTTTGATTTGCGTCATATTTAAACTTCTAACCCCATATCGTTCAAACGTCTTTAACTGCGCTCAATCTTTTTGCGGAGCAACTCCCCCTCCAAGCGGAGCAGCTAATTCGGACTTCCTGTTCAGAGCAGTCAAAGCATGATGGGTAAGCTTTGCTTCGGATCTTTATTTTGTCTTAGGAGGAATGGTCACATATGTCAGCGTTCGCCGCTTCGCACCCACCGCTCCTTAAATTCGACAAGCGAATGTTTGGACATGGCGAAGAGGCGGCAGACCATATCTCTTGCGGACGTCTACGAGCAGGCGATAGAAGGTTTTCATCGGAGATAACTCTCTCGGATCAACGCTTTCGAACGAAATCTAGAACCTTCGATATGCTCGACTGCTTTGCGATCCGTGGTTTGAGTCCATAATAAAGCCATCTATAAACTGGATTATAAACGAGATCATAGGCTTCTGGATAAAGGACTATCTTCCCGCCAAAACCATATTTTAATTTATCTGGTGAATGACTGATTAATTTTGTTATAGGCTTTCCTTGCAAAGCATATCTCGCACCCACAGGGTCGACTCCCTCTAAATCCAAATACTGGTAGCCGTGTTTTTTTGCCCATTGTATTGAACCCCAATATAACGCTTCGTTCGGTCTTAGCTCATGATACAAACCCGACCAACCTATGATCTTGGTGATTACCGTATCTTTAAAAGGAATGACTAGAAGCCCAGAAACCGCCTGATCCTTATATTTTGCTATGAGGATTTGAAAATGACCATGGGGTTCCAGCACGCGTCTCATTGTTTTGTAATAGCTTTTCGGATAAGGCATGAACTTTTGACGTTTACTCGTATCTAGATGAAGGCTGTAAAAAATATGAAAGTCGTTTATAGTTCCTTCATGGATCGTAATTCCCTCGCGTTTGCTCCGATTGATATATTGGCGCGTCTTTTGTTTAAGCTGGGCAAAGATCTGATCCACATCGAGAGACAAATTGATAAGAATTGATGCAACGGGCGCAAGCTCTAAGGTACTGCGACGGAAACCCTGTTCCGCTAAAAGAGTCGACATATAATGGCCGCTATTGGGCGGCTGAATAGCAAGCAATTGGCAATGATGATCCTGGCTGATACGGCGTATTTGTTTGATTAAATATTTTACTAGTTCAGGATTATCATTGCTACATAATGGTCCTTTAGTTACATAACCTACTGATCCGATAAGCGGGTAACTGTGAATAAGCATTTGAGAACCTGCTACAATGTGGTCATTTTCAGTTGCCAATATGCGGATCGGTTTCCAGCCTTGAGAGGCTTTCACTAAGGCCCATAGGCTAGTTTGAACATGGTGTCCACCTGGAGTAGCAACGACGAATCTATCCCATTGTGCATCCTCAAGGGCTTCAGAAACTCGGATACTCAGCCTAAAATTGGTTTGTTCTCCCGAACCCGACATCATCGTCACCTTTATTTTGTCAGCTACCCCATATGCCGATAGAGTATTTTTCCTGCAAGTTCAAGTACAGGTATGGGCAGTTTCCTCACAAGCGGTTTGTGCTTACTCAAGTCGCGGACTTCTTTCTCAAAACTCCCTGCTTCCAGGTTATACCGGTAATAGTGGATTGGGTACTCGACGCCACCCCAGCCTCGCTTGAACTGAAGCAATCCTTTGTTTTGAAGATCCGTTCTTCCCAGGTCCAGAGTTTGATATCCTTGGCCCGCGTACAACCTGATGGCCTCATACATGACCAAATTGTTAGCCCTTAGATAATGGAAACGTTTGTCCGAGGCGCCATACTTGAAGGTAGCCTTGTCTCCGAAATGGACATAAATGCTAGCGGCAATGGGTTTATTCTCCCAGACGGCTAAGATAACGCAACCATTCTTCGGAGCAATGACATGCTTGTATACTTTCCCGAAGAAACTCTTGGGCTGGGGCGGCAAGCCATGATCCCGGCGTGTCATGCAGTTTAGCCTATAGAAGGCATGCATAGCCTCCTCGCTGTGAAGGACGAGGATTCGGACGCCCTCTCGGACGGCTTTTTGCATGTTGCGCTTCGTGCTGTCTCGCAGCATCCCCGAAAGCTCGTCTTCGGTCCGCCCCAGCGACAATCTGTGTCCCAGGTAGGCCTGATAGAGAATTTGGCCACCCAAGATGGAACCCCCCGTCCGCCACTCCATATACTTCCATCCCCGGCCGATCCCCCATTGGAAAACCTCATGAAAAAGAGCGGGTATTTGTCTTTGGTCTGTGGAAAGCGGAGGGCAGTAGTCAGAGAACGGCAGGCAGACACCTCGTCTGCCTGTCAACACACTGCTGACCTCCATGCAGGCAAGAGCAGCTGATGGTTTACCTCCGGCTGTAAGCACAAAATAGAATGGAGTATAACGATACGCTTCAGCCAGAGTTTTAGCCCAGCAGCTGGAATGGAAAAACGTGTAATCAGACATGCCAAGCGCGAGTTCGTCCCAGTGCGTATTTTGGAGCGGACTTACAATTTGCGATATCATCGGCTCTTCAGCCCCAGGCAGAAAAGAGAAATCTTTTGTTCAGCCTTAAAATCTTTCAGATATTCAAAATCGCGGGCATCCTATTCAAGGACTTCATCGCCCACCATTAAGTGAATCGACCAGTTTAAGATAATCATCTTTTTTCTTCTTCCACATGTAATCTTCCACGAATTCCAATGCATTAGAGACAAGCCGCTTACGCAGGTCGTTATCTTTAATCAGGAGGAGCATAGATTCTGCCAAGCTGCTTTCATCTCCAGCGCTAAAGAATTTTACTACCTTATCGTTAAAATAATATTTATGAACTTTGGTATCTGACACAATCACAGGAACGCCGACCGCCATGAATTCCATTATCTTCGTGCTAAGGGCCTCGTTTGCAAAACCACAATTTCTTTTTGGCTCTATCCCAAGATTCGCATTGGCAATGATTTCCGCCAGCTCAGTAGTCGGCACGCCTTTTTTCAAGAAAATTCTATTTTGCAGGCCAAGATCTGAGACGAGGTTTTCAAGCGCAGCTTGATCGTTCCCTCCCCCATAGATATGGAATTCTGACGCTGGAACCTGGTCCTTGATGATCGAAAACGCTTTAATTGCGATATCAATTCCTTGATGCCAAATCCAAGACCCAGGATAAATCATTATGAACTTATTTCCTGTCTTCTTTCTGGGCCTTTCATAAAAAATAGAGTCATCGGGATAATTTAGAATAACAGTGCACTTCTTTTCTTTTGCTGAGCGAGATACCAGAGTTTTTTGCCAGATATGATTTGATACAATAACAATATTTGAAAATTCCATTGAAACTTTTTCAACCAAAGTCAACAACCTAAAAGCGAAGCCCGTTTGAGTCGTGTGAAATTTTGTAGCATAACATTCGGGCATTATGTCATGAATGTCTAATATAATCTTTGCGCCAAGCAATTTTGGAATAAAAGTAGCAAAAACTAAAAAATCAGGAAGATTGTGGACATGTATCACTTTATAAGGATTCTTTAGATGCTGGTTCGATAAAAAGATTGCGGACCTAACTAAATACCTTAAAATCCTAAACAAATATGAAAATTTTCCCTTTTCGTCCGGCTTCCGCGTCTGTATTTTATAAAGATTTACACCTCTAACTATCTTATGATAATCAGAGCGCTCTTTTCCCAGAGCAATGACATCAACTTGGTCTCCCCTCTTGGCAAGTGTCTCTGCGTATCGCCTCACTCGGGCATCAGGCTCATAAATTGAATATGAAAGCATACAAACTCTCATGAGATAATTTTCCTTCTAGATGATTCGATCATTGAGTTCTCTAGTGCATGAGATTCTTTCAGGGGAAGCGAAATCTCAACCTTCATTTGCTGAATATCATTAATAGGATCAATGGCCAAAAAGAAATAAGCCTCTTACTTGCCTTTCAGAAAAGCATCCTAAGGGGCCAAAACGTCTTCTTACAGATAGCCCAAGTCTTTCAATCTGTTTTTGATTGCCTGTTTTTCATGCTCAGAATATTCAAAATTGCTGGTAGCCATTTCATCGATTTTGGGATCAATGTAGCTGACGGTATTTTCCTTCAAGAATTTTGATTCAAAGATCTCTTCGAGAACCCTCCCATCCATGTCGGTTGGAACTGGCTGCTGTTTCATGAAGAGAATTGTTGGCGCAATATCCAAGATAGACGCTTCTCTTATTGTTGTCCCCTTTTTGATGTTGCCGCCTTTCGCTATGAATATTCCGTTTTGCGCATGTTCTCCAGTATGTTCACCCAGATCTCGTTTTCTCCCTTTTTTCTTCTTCGACCCACTCCAAAGCCCCTCCTCCATATCTTGTCCTGTAAAAATATCTTCCTCGTCCCATTTTATGACAAGATCTGGGGCATCTCTTAGATGATCCCCTGAGTAGATTTCTTCTCTACGATACACCTTTAGGATAATCCTTTTCCCTGTTAAAGGGTGCCTAATATCCTCCAATTTTGAGATCAACTCATTTCTTATATCCTCGTAAGATTTCCCGGCCTCTACAATGCCAGATGGTTCTCTTCCTTTTAAATTAATACAAACACCGCCTGCAGTTACTTCATCAAAAAAAGGGGCAAAAGCCTTTGAATTATTCCAATCAATAACCTCGCTAAAGTGAGAGGAACTCCGGAAATCAGGCAATTTTTTCTTAATATACTGCCTGAATCTCAGAGGGAGGATTGACTTCCCGATTCTCCACCCTCTCAGCAAGAGATTGACTGAAGCACCTCTACGAATCTTATTATACTTTAGGTATCCGAGAATGCTCAGAACTTCGTTCATATCGATCAGAGGCAGAATCCTATCAAACGGTATCATTCCATGATCCGATAGTACTAATACAGTGTCACTATCATTTACCAAGGATAATAAATATCCCAAATAGCTATCCAGATATGCAAAAGCTTCTCCTATAGCATTTCTATAAGCCTTTGCCCCTTTTTCGTTATATCGCGGATGAAAAGGATCCGTACAATGCCAAAAAAAATGTTGAACTCGATCGGATGCCACAAAAACGATTATCAAGTAATCCCAATCAATTTTCTTCATAAGATATTCAGCTGTCTGGGTTCTTAAATACTCTGTCTTTCTTAGCTCCCTAAGCACCTTTTTTCCTGCCTTATAAGTTAAAGATCTCCAAAGATCGCATTCGATTGTATAACGTCCAACTTCCTGAATTATTTCGTGTTTCAGGGCACTCGGATAAATGGAGTAATCATTTAATGCGGGGGCATCCATGCCGGAGATAAAATAACCATTTATGGCGTCAGCAGGATACGTAATAGGAACGTTTATAACAACGCCCTTTTTCCCGCCACGCGATAACAAGGACCAGATAGCGTCTGAATGTCGATGGGCGGCGTTAACGGGTTCGATATTATAAGTTCCAGGTTTAAGTCTAGTAAAGCCATATATACCGTGCTTGCCGGGATTTTTTCCTGTGTAAAATGAAGGCCATGCCAGTGCTGAAACAGGCGGGATCGTGGATTTCAACGGCCCACTGGCGCCGTCCCTAATCAATTTATGGAGGTTTGCGAGTTTTCCTTTAGCAATTAGTGGATTTATGACATCGAATGTCGCCCCATCTAGACCGACAACAAGAATCCTATTGGTATTCATAATTATTTCCCGATTCTGGGGCCTGAAAGATTTAAGCAAAGTAGCAAGTCCGAGCTCTTAAGATAAGTCTCGTGGCAAAGTGGAACATCGTTAGAAGCAGAAAATTCTCCAGCTGGGGGGACTATCGTTAAATTACTTCCCACGATTGAAAGCTTATCAGCCAGGGCTTCCACCCCAGAAGGTGGGATAACTCGAAGCTTGATCTTGGTTTCCGGCAATTTTGAAAAAACGTTTTCAATCCCGTTTGCAGCCGGCGCTGAGATTAGAATTCGGAACTTTTTCTCATTCTCAAACCAATAGCCCACGACCGAGACACAAAGATTCACGGCAAGTTCCTGCAAGGAGATGAAGCGTCTAATACCCCTCGATTGCCACCCTTCAATGACTTCAATTAACGAATCCACTCCGTGTTGCTTTATCTCATAATCATGAATGATACCAATGAAAGGATAGCCTGACTTAAAAGCGAAACTCGATGGACTTTTTAGGTAAAGAAAAAGCGAAGGTATCTTCCAATTCCTGATCAAAATGTTCTTCTTCAAGATGCCAGTATAATCGGCCGAAAATATCAAGTATCCAGCGTCACGTGAAAGCAGGTCGCACTCATCCCCATGCCTGTGACCCGAAGGAGTAATGGTTAATGGGGACACCCCGAATAGGTTAAAAATCTTATCTCTTGAGGCAGCCATTGCCTCTTTTTGCTCGTCACTTTCGACGGATCTTCCGTCCTTTAAATGGTAAAATTCATGATACCACTGGGTATTTTTATTTCTATCCTTAGCCTTAGCCCAGCTCTTATGGTCAGGGTCAAGATGAGTAAGCCCGTGTGAATGAACGTCAGCAAATCCCTTTTCGGCCGCTTTCTTTAGCCCTCTAAATTCTGACGCATGATCATAAGTGCCATTTTTGCCCCGCGAAGGTACGTATCTTACCCTAGCTGAATCATAAATGGTGCCCGCTCTCCGCTCTGTAATTTCCTTTTCGTTTATAAACAATCTACCAGATTTTTTGTCACCATCATCGACCCATCCTGGAGTATACATGACACTGAGGGGAATTTCCCTATTTTCGAGGATCTTGCTGAGTTCTTCCCATTCTTTCTCTTGAAGAATGCCGCCATTATCCAGATAATCAGCGGAACAGGCTCCAGGGTCGTCGAGCCTCAAGACCATAGTGTTTTCGAGGTTAACCGAGACCATACCAAAACCACTGTTAGCTTCGATAGCCGCTCGTACTAGATGGTGCATTTCATTAAATTTATCCAAGAATATCCCTTCATGCAGCGCGAAATAGTAATTGGTCGCTTTGACGAATTGGAAAGACCACGCAAGAGGTCTACCTTTCGTGTCTGTTGCCAGCACATTAGCCCCTGAATCCAGTCCAACTCTGAGATAAGGGAGGATCAAGGAACGCAACAGCCTTACAGCCTTTGTGCAAGTCTGTTTAGCGGATAGCTTTCTAAGACCTTTCTTGCGGACCCCAGGTATTCCTGATATCAAACTGTAACTTGCGATAACTTCCTCTTGCCGGGCGACTTTGGGCCACCTAATTATCTTAACTCTTAAAGGCCAGAGAAGCCTTTTACCCATGAATGACATTATCCCAAAAAAGCGTTTGCTTCGTTCATCCGAATGATTGTATGCGGCTATCAGACTTATTCCCAATTTGCGGGAGGCTTCGTTAATCACGCATAAAGTACGATCTGAAAAAGCGGAAAATGGAATTGTGAAAATTGCAGCGACATATTTGATCGTATTCTCGTCGACAAATGTACTTTCACTAAGTTCTTTTTCTCCAATAATATCAAACAATATGTTTGAACTGGATAAAAGTTCGCAATAATTCTCCATTTCACCTCGATAGGTAATTGTAGGCTCGCTTTTCCCAACTGTAATAGAACCAGAACCACCCTTTTCCTTAGTCTTCGTAATCAAAAGTACTGCCAATCGTCGTGATTTCATCTCTAAGGTATTCAACAAACCTGATTTCCTCTCCCGAATTGATAAAAACTCATCTGCAGATCAAACACTACTTTGCTTCCTTTTATATGAATAATCCAAAATACCTTTTTCCTGCAGCATCCTGATATAGAGGCCCTCAAGTTGTTCGATATATTTCATTGGTGTAAACATCTCAAATGCTCGTTTATGCCCTTTCTCCGCCATTATCTGCATTTCATGAGGACTCCTTAGGATGGAAATAATTGCCTTGGCTAATGACTTCTCATCTCTTGGGGGTACCAACACACCGACACCATCTGACAAGATTTCTTTCAGTCCACCTACTCGACTGGCTATCACCGGGACTCCCATGGCAATACCTTCCATAGCAATCATTCCGAATCCTTCAGATCTGGAGGGCACAACCAATAAATCGATTTTTTTTAGTATATTGAAAGAGTTTTCCTGGAAACCAAGAAAAGTAATGCGGTCATCAAGATCTTTTTCCTTGACAAGGCGTTTTAAGAACCGTTCCCATTCTCCAGTTCCAGCAACCAACAATTTTATCGTAGGAATACTTTCTCGCACTATGGCTAGTGCGTCAATGAGATATTGTAAACCTTTTTCTTCAGATAATCTCCCAAGAAACCCAAGAGTCGGAAAGTTGCCGGAACCAGTTTTTACTTGTTCCCCATGAAGCATAACCTCATGATACTTGCCCAAGTCGAAAGGAGGGTAAATAACTATCGACTTCTTGTATACCTTTTTAGCCTTCCATTGTTGTTTTACGGATGAAGAATTTAGCATAAATGAATCACTCAAGGATACAAGCTGGGATAGTAAAGGATGAAGCAGTCTATCGCGTAATCGTTTTATGCGAGTTGGAGAAGCATCCTTCAACGTTGTTTCTGTACTTATAATAACGGGAACGCCCGCTTTTCTAGCGGCAAGTATCCCAAAAAAATTACCTCGTCTGTCATGAGTAACAACGATATCAGGTTTCTGTTTTTTGAGAAAAGGGCTTAAACAAAATATGGTATTTAGAATCCCCTTAACACCGTAGTCAAAATTTAAATTATGCAGCCTTCCTCCGAGCTCCTGAAACTTCTTTCCGTATTTTCCTCCTTGGTAGTTGAAAACACATACCATTGGATCAAATAGACTTCGATCTATATATTTTGCAATAACGAAAAATTCTTCTATTAATCCATTAAAAGTATCAAAATCCTTATAGATATGTATGACTTTAATTCTATGATTTCCATTGCATGGCATTAAAAATTCTCCGATATTCTTTCCGCTAAATCTTGCACAACTTACTCTTAATAAATATGCCCTAATTCTGCTGGCAATTTTAGATGGGAATTACGCCCTCTTTTAAGAAGCTATGGTTAAGAAACTTCGGTTTCTTCCTCTCGCCAGCGGCGGAACAACTTATGATGTATCTCGTAGAGGTCGAGAATTTTTCCGATAGTGTAATCGACGATATCAGCTATGGTTTTCGGTTTGTGGTAGAACGCCGGAACAGGAGGCAGAATCACACCCCCCATCTCCGTAACCTGGGTCATAAGCCTGAGGTGTACGAGGTGAAACGGAGTCTCTCGAACTACTAAAACTACCCGCCTGCGTTCTTTCAGATTCACATCTGCCGCCCGAGCAATGAGTGTCTGACTGTATGAATTGGCTACTGCCGACAGCGTCTTAATGGAGCAAGGAATGATGATCATCCCCAGTGTTCTGAATGAACCACTGGCGAGAGGACTTGCAAGGTCATTATCGGAATGTACAACCGAGGCAAGCGACTCCACTGCTCCTTGTGTCATATCGGTTTCCAAGGCCAGCGCTTTCTTGGCTTGCTCCGTAATCACTAGATGTGTTTCAATTTTGCCGCGGAGCACTTCTAACATCCGGATGCCGTATATCACGCCAGAAGCTCCTGAGATCCCGATCACTATCCGTTTCATTCTATTCTAAGCGGCTGACTTGCTTGATCTCCGTCCTGCAAGTTTGCCAATCCTTCCGGTTAGCTGGAATAGTCTGAAAGCGCGTCGTCGGAGCAGAAAAGTTTGCATCGAGCGCCTAATGCTTGACCCATGGAAGTCTGCTAACCCAAGATGAGAAAGAACGGAATAAAGTTGGTGGTCTTCGGCTCCCGGCTGGCCGACCGCTGTGCCACGGAAGATAAAGTCGTTCCTGAACAACAGAGCGGTTGCCTCAAAGAGATGGGCGTTAGGATTTGTACTCGGAATTCCCGCATAATCAAGGAAAGGTCCATCCTGAACTCTTATCCCGGGCTTGATGAATCCTTCGATGACGATCTCTGAGTCGGCGGGTACTTCGAGTGGCTGCGTCGCACATTGGATAAGCTCGACAGGCTTCCCGGCAAGACCCCCGGCAAGAGAATACTCATCGATTCCATAGGCGGGTGCAGAAGCGGCACTAATGATTAGCCGCTCATCAACACCGATGGCTACCGCCATGGGAAGAGCCTCATCCCTCTTCTCCGCCTTCTTGATCTGGAGAGCGAGATGACTTTTCGGAGATACGCTGAGCGTTGTTTTATTCGGTGCGATGATCTGCATGCGGTAAACTCCGATATTGCGCGAACCGGTCTCCGGGTCACAGCTAATATTGAGATGCCAGGTCCCGATATACCTGCCGGCGTCTATCTCGTTCCACCATGGCACGGGAAGAACTGTGAGATCGATTCCTCGGGTGGTGCGGTTCTCTGTAACCGTCGAGTCCTTTACCAAGACTGGGTCGATTGGGTTCTTGAAAGAACTTCTTGCCGCTTCCACCAGCTCTCCGAATCGGACTTTTCTATCCTGAATTCCGAGGGCCAAGGCGAGAGAAGAGTAGCTGGCAAGTCCATTGGTAAACAACCGGCTTTTTGGATAATCTTTAATGTTCTCAAACAGCAATGGCGTCTTGGCTTCACGGGTTATAGCGCCGATTTCGTACTTCCAGTCCACCTCTGTATGTACCCGTTTAAGCTCGCCTCGTTCATCAAGAGCTCGAATAAAGTCACGCAGAGCGGCCATATTTTTTTTCTTGCTGTTTTGATTTGGCGTCAGAAACAAGAACTGCTATCCATACCCACTCCAACCCCCCAATCCTACCTGAGCAGCGATGCGACGTATCGAGCAGAATACGTCAAAATAAGGTCTGCTCCTGCCCGCTTGAAGCTTGTAAGCAGCTCGAGGGTTATCTCCCGTTCATTGATACGTCCGAGCTGGGCCGCCGACTTGATCATTGCATACTCACCGCTGACGCTATACACCGCCAGCGGCATGCCAAACCTCTGCTTTGCACGGTAGATGATATCCGTGTAGAACATCCCTGGTTTTACCATGACAATGTCCGCCCCTTCCTTGATGTCTAGAGCGATCTCGCGCAAGGCTTCGTTTGCGTTTGAGTAATCCATTTGGTGGGACTTCTTGTCACCAAAAGCGACTGCTGATTCAGTGGCGCTCTTGAAAAAGGGATCATAGAGTTTGGTGGCCATCTTGGCCGAATAGCCCATAATCGCCACATCAATGAACCCGTGTTCGTCGAGCGCTGAACGCATCGCCGCTACCTGCCCGTCCATCATGGCCGCAGGCGCAACGATGTCAGCACCCGCTTCAGCTTGCGAGATTGTAACCTTTTTTAAGAGCTCGACGGTCGGGTCATTCTGGAGGTAGCCGTCCCTAATGATGCCGCAATGACCATGGGGGGTATATTCGCACAGGCAGACATCTGTAATGATGACAAGGCCCGGGACGCTCTTCTTCAATCTTCTTATCGCCACTTGGACAATCCCTTCTGGATCGTAAGCCTCCGAGGCCATTTCATCGCGTTTCTCGGGGATGCCAAAAAGGATAACGGCCGGAATCCCAAGGTCGCTTATCGCCCGCGCTTCTTCCTCCAGACAGTCAACCGAAAGCTGATAATTGCCTGGAAGTGGCTCAATTTCTTTTTTGATTCCCGTTCCATGAACAATGAATAGGGGGTAGATTAGATCATCGACGGAAAGCCTGGCCTCCCGCACCATCCGTCTAATCACCTCGTTTCTCCGCAACCTCCTCATTCTTTGGGCAGGGAAGCTCATGAGTTCCTCCTTTTTTCTAATCTCATTGTCAATCGGACTTTACAATTCCGAATATTCGGATAAGGGATCGCCTTTTCTTTCCGGGGGGTAAGAAAAAAGCCTCTATTTCCCCAGAAGGCTGGTAAAATAGAGGCGGCCAAAAAATATCCGGAGATTTCACCTGGCGGGTGAACCTCCAGAAAGGTATCTTGATGATACGTCAGAACATCCAAAATTTCAAACTGGGTTCCCTTCATCGCACCAAAGCCACTGCTTCCAGTGGCCTGGCTCTGCTCCTGACCTTCGCCAAAGATATCGGGCTGGGAAAACAACTCGATCTTTGTTTTTCTCATCTCAAGCGCCGCGAGCGGGGTTATTCGGTTTCGGCTAAGGTGCTTTCGTTTCTCCAGATGATCATCAAAGGCGGCGACCGGCTGTCGGATATTGATCTTTTGCGGGCCGATCCGGGCCTGTTGAGCCTTTTGCGGATGGAGGGAGTTCCCCGGCCGAACACGCTGGCGGACCTAGCCCGGCGGTTCAGACGGCGGGACGTTCATCGGCTGGCCGAGTGCGGGATGCGACTGGCCGTGCGGGCGCTTCGGGCCAAGAAAGTGCGGCGGGTCATACTGGACATCGACTCGACTCTGGTTGAGAGCGGGGTTCGGATCGCCGAGCGAACCTATGAAGGATTCCGGGGGTTCAATCCCTTGTTGGGGATGGTCCGGGGCGGGGGGATGAGCTTGGCCGCTTTTTCTGTCTTTCGTCCTGGGAATGCGGCGCCTCAGTCGCACAACCTGAGCCTGGTCCGGAAAATCCACCGCTACCTGAAACAACATCTTCCTCAGGTCGAAGTTTTGCTGCGCTCGGATTCCGCCGCTTATAACCACCGTCTCATGGGCTACTGCGACCAGCAGGGAGTGGGGTTTGTCATCGGTGGTCGGGAGTCAGAAGCGATCTTCCAGATAATCCAAGGGATAAGAGACTGGGAAAGACTCCGCGGTGGTCGGGAAAACGAGCAAGTGGGAGAAGGCCTCCATTTTGTCGGTCCGGAGAGAGAGGGGGCGGTCTACCGGCTGATCGTTGTCCGCAAGAAGAACGAACAGCGGGCTCTGTTTCCGGAGTTTGAGTACACCTATCGCCTCTACCTCACCAACACCGACTGGTCGCCTCACAAAGTGGTCCGCTTCTACCGCAAGCGGGGTGACGCCGAGAACGTCATCCGGGAACTCAAGGAAGGGTATGCGGCCGATCATATCCTCTCGGAAGACTTCCTGGCCAATGCGGTCTTCTTCCAACTCCAGCTTCTCGCCTACAACCTGGTTGAGGTCTTTAAGTATGCTCACTTGGACCGTTCCTGGTGGAGGCTGAGGATCAAACAGTTGCGCTACCGGTTGATCAACATCGCCGGCGTGGTCGCCCGTCATGCCCGCCGGACCGTTCTTCGGCTATCGGTTCATTACCGCTACGTGGAGACGTTTCGTCGTGTCTTCCGACTGCTTCAAGTCGAGCCGGTGGAGCTCAGGCTCTAAAAAGTCAGGCTCAGCATCGCTGTTTTGGATATCCCAGGCCGAGGTCTCACCAGATCACGTTTTCTGTCCATCGACGCCAAGGACACGGCCGTTAAGAACACCTTGTCCTGCCACATTCGTGGCTGAAAAACCGTTCTGATGCCCCGAATCCTAGGTCGGCAACAATAATCCTCGAATCTTTCCCCTCAATCAGACCTTATCCGAATATTCGGGTACAATGTGGAATGGAAGGATTTTCCCACTTCTTGTGGGGATCGGGTACTCTCGCTTGACACGCAGAGTCCGTGCCTGCGCCCACATATCGGATCCTGATTGGGTCCAGGATTCAGGGCTGTTCTCACCCCTTTTCAGCAGCTGCAAGAAGGTTTCTGCAAGCGTCTGTTCGTCAACTTTGCCGAGGCGGGGGCTGATGAGAAGTCTCAGGCGAGTCAGCCCCCGGGTATCCTCTTCCTCGAGGAGCTGATAATCCGTGCTCTGTCCTCCAAACCTGCGCGGCAGCTCATTCTCGATAATGTGAATAAGGTCTGTATCGACAAACGTCACTCCTTCACCGGTAAGCTTCTCATAACTGTGTATCCCGCTTACATGGGCATCAAAGCCCAACTTCCCCAAATCGCATGAGCACGATTCATTCCAAACCCTTCCGTAGTCTCCCATCCCAACATTGAGAAGGATCTTGGGCGACTCGAAAAGAAGCGAAGTAAAGAGAAAGGAATCCACTTCCGCATCCGAGTAGGACAGCTTCAGCCGGTGGCTGATAACTGCGTTTGTGTCAATTAGAAAATGACAGCTGTCACTGTCAGGGTACGCTTGGGCGCAGCCGGCGGCGATGACCCCGGCCTCGGAGATCCCATAGATCGGGACTGCCCGGGCCCCCATCGCTTCAATCTCCTTTTTCTTTTGGGGGGTGAGGGGTTCGCCCGTTACCAGGAATCGCGTTCCCCTGATGTTCAGGTTCTCTTCCTGGGCCGCGATACATACCCTCACGGCTGAACTGGCAAAGGTGTAAATCACGCAATTTGGGTAGTCTTCGAGCATCGAGGCCGCCCACCTCGCTACCTCGTGGGCCTTATTCAGGCTGACATACTCAGGATTCGCTAGGGGAACACCCGAGAGATGGCTCATGAAGAAGATGTATCGAACCCCCAATCGCTTCTCCCAATTCACCTTGAGATTGCTCTTTTCCACCTGGGAGAACCATCTTCTTGGCGGATTGCCGATACGAGCGAAGCGCAGGGAAGAGTTGATCCCTGGTGCCCCCGGGAATACAGGGAACCAATTGGCGATCGGGCTGGTGAGAGAGTCGTGCAGGTTGAGAATGAACGCGTCATAGAAGGACCTCTGGACGAGATAGTCATAGTCGATCCGGACGCGTGTTCCGGCGCTTCGTGTGGCGCCGCTTCGCACCTCGTATGCTGCCGAGACAAAAGGATTATCGAAGGATTTCTCGCCAACATCAAGCTTCAGGCCTTCTCTCTCGACCTTCGTCTTGCCCTTAAACTCGTCGACGGTAAAATAGATCCCCTCCGACTTCAGTCTGGAGAGTGTCTGCTCTATTCCATCGTTTTCGATCCATTTCCGGGTATCCTCAAAACCGATCTTGCGGTTTTTAAGAAGTGGAAGATAAGGACTTTTCGGGTAAGAAAAAACCCCCTGCTCCAAGAGTCTGCAAAAATTCTCTTGCCGCCGCGAAATACGCTCCCGCAAGGTTTTTTTTGCCTCTTCAAGCGCTTGCTGAGGTGTGATCCTGTTCTTGAGGTATTTCCGCAGGCCAAATACGAATCTCAGGTACTTCTTCATTTCATCTTCCCTGGACGATTGCTAGTGGAGCCCATGAAGGCTTCTCACAATGCTGCTCGCAAGCCCCTCGACCTCTTCCGGTGAATGAGCGAAGCTGATGAATAACACTTCGTAAGCCGATGGCGGAAGATAATAGCCATCCTCCAGCAACTTCCAGTAAATCGTCTTGAAACGCACGATAGCCCGTTCTGAGATCGTATCGTGCCTTCTCGGAAAGGCTCCGTTATCCAAATAGAGCCAGACAATGGAGCCTACCCGCTGTGTCCGCGCATACGTCTGCCCGCTTTTTCTAAGACATTCCTCGAAATGCTTTCCCAGGGACTCCAGCTTCTCGTAAACGGGCTCGGTTTTCAGCAGCTTGAGCGTGGCCATTCCGGCTGCTAACGAAACTGGATTCCCGCTGAGCGTTCCAGCTTGGTATACCCCCCCCAAGGGCGAAAGCGCTTCCATGGTAGCGGCTCTGCCCACGACCGCTCCAATCGGCATCCCTCCGCCGATCACTTTGCCCAAAGTGATGAGGTCAGGTTCAAAACCGATCGTCTGCCCGTATCCTCCAAAGCAGAAACGGAAACCAGAAATCACCTCGTCAAAGATGAGCAGCGAACCATACTTCCGAGTGATCTCACGAAGAAAGACAAGATACTCCGCCCGCTGGACCAGCAGACCATTGTTGGCCGGCAAAGGCTCGATGATGACCGCTGCGATCCTCTCCCCGTACTTTTTAAATAGCGATTCCACTGCCTCTTCGTCGTCAAGCGGTGCCACCAAGGTCGCTCGTGCAATATCTGCCGGAATCCCCGCTGAGCTTGCTGTGCCTAGGGTCGCAAGCCCCGAACCGGCTTTAACCAACATGCTATCACAATGGCCGTGATAGCCGCCTTCGAATTTCATCAGCAGTTCACGCCCTGTTACACCGCGGGCGAGGCGCAGAGCTGTCATCACTGCTTCGGTCCCAGAACTCATGACCCGCACACGTTCAAAACCTTTGAAGCCGGAAAGAATGAGCTCGGAGAGCTCCACCTCTCCTCGATGGCAGGCCCCGTAGGAAAGGCCGCCTTTGGCCGCGTCGACGACTGCGTCCACTACCTGGGGATGGGCATGGCCGAGAATGAGCGGGCCCCATGACTGGCAGAAATCCACATAGGTGTTGCCATCCGCATCAGTGAAGCGACTTCCGGACGCACGTGCTATGAACAGGGGCGTTCCTCCTACGTGCTTGAAGGCACGGACAGGGCTGTTCACGCCCCCCGGGATCAGGGTCACGGCCCTATCGAATAGTCGTTTTGACGTACTTAGTTTTAGGATCATATGGGCGTCTCATTATTCTCTCGGGAATTACTTATACCTTATGGTATTCAGATGTTCACGCATCTTTACTATAGAATGATGAACAATCTGTCTAACCATGGATTTACTGAAGGATTCAATTAAATCCTTTTGGTCCTCCGAGGCGTCTAAGGAATTTAACAGCTTCTGGCACTCCTGATGGCGGATTTCCTCCGCCACATTCCTCAAAGAGAGAATGGCAGGCACCATCTCGTGCGTGTTCAGCTTGTGGAGTATAGTCTGTGCCCTTTCTCTGATTATCTGATTCGCTTTCTGGGCTTCTTCGCTCCTTATTGAAAGACTTGATTCCGCAATCGACTTCAGGTCGTCGATATTGAACAAATGAACACCCTCAAGTGCTCCTACACTTGGGTTAACGCTGCGCGGCACCGAGATATCAATGATAATGAGCGGTTTTCCATTCCGCAATGAGCGTGCTTTGGCAAGCTCCTCCTGGTCGATGATATATCCTTCCGCACTGACAGAGCTCATTACGATGTCCACTTTTGACAAGTACTCAGAAAGCTCATAAAACATAACTGGTATGCCGTTGAATGTTTCTGCCAGCTTCACCGCTTTCTCGAAGGTTCGGTTGGTAACATAGACCCTCTTCACGCCCTGGTTCACAAGATTTCGTACAGTGAGCTCTCCCATTTCTCCCGCGCCAAGGATCATTACGTTTCGCCCCCGGATATCACCGAGGATTTTTCGGGCCAGGTTCACGGCCACATAGCTCACCGATACATTACTGCGTCCGATGTCTGTTAGCGACCGCACTTTTTTGACAAGGCTGAAGACCTGAGGGAAGAGACTGCGGAAGACGGAACCAGCCGCTCCTGCATCAACGGCCAGCCTATAAGCATCCTTCACCTGGCCAAAAATTTGTGGCTCTCCGAGGACCATCGAATCCAATCCCGACGAGATCCTACAGATGTGCTCGACGGCTTTCTCATTCTGGTAGGAGTATATGAAACTCTGAATTTGATCGCTGGCCGCTTCCCTTGGGCTATTCTCCTTAAGCAGGAAATCTCTCATCGCTTTAATATCATCAGTCAGCATGAGGGCGTAAAGCTCAACGCGATTGCACGTAGACAGAATGGCACATTCCAATACTTCTTCGACATTTTTTAGCGCCCTCAAGGCTTCCGGGAGCTCTTGCTCCTTGAAAGAATATTTTTCCCGTATTTCTATCGGTGTCGTCTTATGGTTCATTCCGATTACGACGATGTTCATAGAGCTTTAGACTTTAAAAAGATTTGTGGGCGGGGTCTATCAGGTCTTGTATTTTAGCCAGGTGGCCAGGTCCCATCTCAACGGGCCGTGTTGCCTCTGCAATTTCAGATAATTCAGCGCAGTCCGATTCCGGATGGGTTTTCTTTCCTTTATCAGCGAAGGAAATTCCTTAAGGAAAGTCATCAATCCACTCATGATTTGTCTAAGGTAGCCGCGCTTGGCTGCCCGGAAGAGAGTGGCGCCCGTTTTCAAAGCGGCAAAGATAATAAACATCCACCAAGGAAATCGGACTAGATAAATATACAGACTGTTCCTAAAAGCGAGATAATCGCGATCTCCTCCTTTGATTCTGGACTGCTCGGTCACCCGATGGTAGATAACAGCGGCCGGAAAGTATAGAATGTTATAGCCTGCGTCTAAGACCCTTAGACTGAACTCCATTCCTTCGCAACCAAAGAACAATCGCTCCCAAAAGGGGCCGACTTTGTCAAAAACCTCCCTGCGAATGGCGCACCCTCCCTCAGAGAAGCTATAGCTGAGGAAATCGATATCTTGATCTGACTTATCTCTTTCTGAATAAACCCAACCGGAAGGAACGCCGAGTTCGTGCGTAAAAGCGTTGAGAATCTTACTGTTGATAACTCCGACTTTGGGTTCCGCCTGGAACTTGCGCACCAGATTAGACACTGCATCTTTCTCGGGATTGGCATCACTGTCAAGGCAAAAAATGATTTCGCCTTTGGCTGCTGCAATACCCGTGTTTCTTGCAGCGATTCCGATGTTCCTTCCGAGTCCAATCAGCCTGACCGTTGGATAGGCCTGCCGCAACGCGTCTATTGTGCCGTCGGTCGATCCATTGTCAACGACGATTATCTCGAAATTGCGATAGCCTTGTTCATCAACGAGTCTTATCGTCTCTAGGATATCATCCTTTCGATTCCAGGAAATGATCAAAATACTAACTAGGGGTTGGCTCATCGTCGAGCTTAGGATATTTGTGCCCCTACTTGTTCCATCCATAAAACTGACAATTTCAGTCCTTTGTCGACATCGATGCAGGGCTTAAAACCCAATAATTCTCGGATTTTCTTATCCGAATAGTAAGCCTTTCTATTGTATAAACCCAAGTCGTTTTGTCGGGGTGTTAATCTGATCTTTTGTTCCAGATTCTCCAGGATATGCTTGATTGGATCAAAATTGCCGGCCATTCTTTTTATGGAGCGTTCAAAATGCTTTCTGGCGAATAATGCCGAAGCACGGATAGGTGCAATCAGGTTTGATCGCAGCCGGGTGCGCCTCGGATCTAACTCTCTCAACTCCGGCAGCCCGAGAGCTGAATTAAACTCCGCAAAATATTCGTTCCAGGTAAGAGCCTCGGGACCATTCAGGTTGAATATCTCACCTATGGCACGTTCATTGCGTGCCGATAGCAAAGTCGCATTCACTAAGTCAGAGATATATATCAAATTACAGGTCCCGTCACCAATACTTTTAAATTTTCCCCATGTCCCGGATAGAAGCTTAAATCCAATGTTGAGAATCCATGTCTTACTGAATGGGCCATAGACGATAGACGGCCTGAGGATTGTCAGGGGCAAATCTTTCGCATGATAGTCCCAGCATACTTTTTCTGCATCCAATTTAGAATCTGAGTAATCCCACCCTGCTTTGGAGCACTGGCAATTTTCGTCCACCAAGCCAACCAACTCTCCGTAGACTGCGGCAGTGCTCATTTGGATAAACCTTCTCACTCCATTTTGTGAAGCGGCCTCAAGCATATTCTCCGTGCCTTTGATAATGCTCTCGGCGGAAGCACCTTTGGCGCAATGGATAACATGCGTGACACCTTTCATCGCTCGGTGCACCTCCTCAGGGTTCAAAATATTGCAGGGTACAATATCCATCGGGAATCTGGCCAATCGGGGAGCCCCTGACCATCGATGGATCCCAGCTCGGACACTTGCCTTGCCCTCCAAATATAGAGTCTCGGCGATCCACCCCCCGATGAATCCGCCAGCTCCCGTGATCAAGAATCTTTCTTCGTTATCCACGACAGCTCCTCAGCCCCTCATACCAGGGCATATCAAATCTCGTTGCGCTGGCATAACATTCATCAATAAAATCCATGGAATCAAGAACTTCGCTGCCGTTGATAAGGGGCTTTGCCTGATTGCCCACGACTTCAATAAAGTTCTGCACGATCTTGCGGGCAACTAACGGCTTAGTCTTCTCTCTCGTGCGGAGATGTATTTTCCGCTTTCTCCCGGATTTGGACTCGATAAAAATATTTCTGTAATCGTAGACTTTTCCCTCAATCCTTCCATTTTCGCAAGTGACTTCATAGACACATGGAAAACTCGCCAGCCAGCTCAGTTTTACCTCACCTTTGCACTTGCCGTATTCAAATACAACATGGGCGACAGCATCACTGCCCCCCAATGAATCATTTTTCGAAGAAATCAACTTCGGTTTGCCGTTTAGCCACCAGCAGATATGGTCGATGGCATGAGCCCCGCGGTCACGCAGAATGCCCCGTGATGATAATGGCGCATTGAAGTAAAAACCTGAGACAGTCGGCCATTCAAATAGCTCTCCGACGTAATAGCATATGGAAAGTAGTTCTCCAAGGCTTTTTTGCCTGATTATTTCTTTGACCTTGGCAAAGGAGGGAATCAGCCGTCCGAGGTAGTTGACCGCCAGGGCCACTTTTTTCTGGAGAGCCGTCTGAACAAGGTCTCTGGCATTGGCAGCTGTATCCGCAAGAGGTTTTTCGCACAGGACGGGCGCACCAGATAATATAAAATCCTTAGTGATCTGGTAGTGAAGGTTCGTTGGAACCGCGATAATCACTCCATCAACCCTGCCTAGAATTTCATGATAATCCTCAGAAAATTTAGCCGCCTTAAATTTCACGGCCAGTTCGTGGGCCCTGTCTTTATTTCTATCCACAAGGATGAGGTTGGAGAGGATTGAGGGATTTTCGGCCAGCGCCGGCAAGTAATAGGATTCCGCAATGGCTCCACATCCGACAAGCGCAAGCCTAGGATCGCTCTTTGTACGCGATGTATACCTGGGGAATTGCATCCTATCTTCTCCCTACTATTCTTAAGGAAAAATCTAAGTTGGATTCTTTCAGGAGGCGTGCTCGCGAAGCCAAGAGTTAACCCGAGGCCAATTTCCTTTTAAATGCAATTCACTTAAAATAAGGCCTAACCGCCTGACAGCGCGCAATAAATGAAACATGCATTTAGGCTGGTCAAACAAAAACATAAAAAATAGCGAATGCCCGAATAGGACGATCATAGCCACAGAATCAAAATAGGCACGGAACAATAAGCTCCAAAATTCGCGTTTAGTTAACAAATAATCAAATAAGCCATCTGTAATTCCTTGCCAGTAAGCTCGTTGAAGCATCCAGGATCGCGACTTGACGACAACATGGTGGATAGCTATTGCCCCAGGGACGTACGCGATTTTGGCGCCCCTTTTTTTTGCCTGGAAGAGACAATACTTAAGCTCGCCGGAAGCCATGTTTCGACTTCCAAACTGTTCCATTCCAAAAAATCCGCCAAAAGACCGCAAAGCTTCCTTTTTTATCGATAAATTTCCCTCCCTGGTTCCATGACTACTATCCAAAATTCTGGGAGAACTACCCAAAAAATTGTTATTGCCAAGCCATTTCTCCGTAGCCGTCATCATCCAGCGAGGCTTAATCTGGTCTCCCCAATCGTTTATTATCTGACCAAACACTGCAAAAATGTCTTCGTTTAAATCATAACCGCTCATCAAAGACCGCAACCAGTCCAGCCCCACTGTGCAGTCGTCGTCAATATAGGCAAGGTAGGGATTGATGGCCACTTCAAACCCTCGATTACGAGCAAACGTAACCCCTAGCCGTGATTCGAACACATAACGCAACATCGGGCTAGATGGCCCCATGAAGCTCTCGACCACACTCCTCGTGTTGTCTGTGGATCCATTATCGACGACGATTATTTCATATTTATCTTTTGAATAATTCTGGGCTCGGAGCAAATCTATGATCCGGCTTAATAGCTCCGCTCTATTTAAGGTGCAGACGATAACACTGACAGGATAATCCTCAGACATTACCTGAACCCCAAGACACAATAAATATATCTTTTCCGGGAACGAGCATTATTAATACTGATCAAAATCTTTCACGCAGCACAACCCTATAAGCCTCGAGCAAGTTTAGTTCCTGTTTTTGCCAACAGAGTTCTTTCTCGACTCTCTTCTTTCCAATCTGTCCCATTTTCCTTGAGAGATCTGGATCGTCAATTAGCTTCAATATACCCTCTGCGAATGCTTCCACATTATTATTTTCGACATATATCGCACTATCTCCCGCAGAATATCTTGACTCTTTTAGGTTAAACGATACAATTGGCTTGGATAAGGCCATGTATTCCATTATTTTCGTCATGGTCGAGTGATCGTTTAGAGGATTGCTGGGATCAGGTGCAAGACAGACATCAGCAGCGGAGACAATTTCTGGAATCTGTTTATTCGGGATATATCCAGTAAAGACGATATAGTCATTTAGCTTCAAACGACGAGTCAACCGTTGCAGTCGAGGCACATCATCACCTGCGCCAATAAGGTAAAAAATTAAGTCTGTAAACCCATGTCTGTTGACAATGACATCGGCGGCTCGGATGATGTATTCGATACCATCTTGAATGGCCATACCGCCCACATAGGCCGCAAGGAAGGAACGGCCTCGTTTCCAAGAAGGGTTAGAAAGTTGCCCGCTAAAATAGCGCGTATCGGGACCGTTTCTCACGATAAATGTCTTTAAGGCATAAGCTCGATTCGTTCTTATAGCTCTCGCCCTGTATGACGCATTTGGCGAAATGATCGCATTCGAAACATTATAGGAAAGCTTTTCCATGAATTTTTGTATTTTATAAACTAGCCCACCGTTATTCTCCTCTATCCCGAATCGACTCAGATAAGTTTCTGGGCTTAGATCATGCTCATCATAAATGAATCTTGTGCCGAATACCTTAAGATACAATCCCAAAGGCCAAAAAATGTCAGGTGGGTTAGCGGCATGCAACACATGAATAGGAAAATTACAGCACAGTATTTTATGGACTAAAAAGGTTATTTTTAAAAAAGAGATCATGTATTCCCTGAAATAGCCAAGAGCCGTACCGTCGGAAAATGCGGCCTTGTACCTGTAGATATGTATTCCGTCGGCCACAACGAATTTTTCTCGATGTTCTTTGACATGTCTGGAGATTGGGCACACAACATAGACTTCGCCACCCGCATTTTTCAGTGACTGCGCTTCATGCCATACTCGAGGATCACCGGGCACCGAACTGTTTTCCACAACGAGGAGAAATTTCTTACCAGCAAAAGCCTTCATAATTCTCTCGTCTGATTATTCTCATAATCTGTGATGTGCACCGAGTCAAAAACGGTCAAATCTGCCTAGGCCTTCAGGATGGCGTCTCTTTATCAATATTCATAATAATTCTGGTAATGTCTCATATAATAGTAATCGTGCTCCATTAGGTTGGCGCTATTGATAATGGCGCCAAGACATTTGATTTTGTGGTTATCGAGCTTTTCCCTGGATTTCTTGAGCGCTTCCCGGGTCGTCCTTCCTCCCCAGACGACAAGAATCATTCCATCGACCCTATGACTCAGTACCAAAGCATCAGAGAGCAGCAAAACGGGTGGGGTATCAATGAATATATATTCAAAATGCTCTTTAAAGGAGTCAACCAAGTTGGCCATTTTCTCAGAACTAAGAAGTTCCAGCGGATTCGATGGCACGGGGCCCGAATTGATTAGATGCAGATTGGGAATTTGTGTTTTTATTATTAGATTGTGACCCTCAAAGTTACCACTCAAAAAGTCTGTTAACCCATATTGATTATTAATTTTAAAAATCTTGTGTTGTGCGGGCTTTCTCAGGTCCGAATCTATGATGAGCACTTTCCTTCCGGTTTGGGCAAAAACAACAGCAAGGTTTGATACCGTGACTGTTTTTCCTTCTTGCGGGAGGGGGCTTGAAATCACAAACGTTTTGGGCTTCGAACCCATCGGAGAAAGAAAGAGAGCCGTGCGGATTGATCGATAGTTTTCCGAAATTTTTGAGTTCGGCAAGAAATGGGTGATCAGCTCGATTGAATCGATTCTGGGGGTTTCTTCTTCTTTCCCGATTGACCCTGGAATTCCCGGTTGTTCGAACTCTTTCTTTTTTCCTTGTTGTCCTCTTTGAAAAACGAGTTTATACCCATTCGGGCTGCAGGCGGGGATAATTCCCAGCGCAGGAAGCCGGGAATACTTCTCCACATCGCGAAGGTTTTTTACTGAATTATCCAAGGCCTCAAAGATAAAGGCCAGCCCTAACCCTCCCAGCAAGCCAACCATGAAAGCCAGGATGACATTGCGCTTCTTTTTGGGACTCGAAGGATAAAGCGGCACGGTCGCCCTGTCCAGAATCGATATGTTGTTAGCTCCCAACCCTTTAAGCCGTAAGGACATATCTGTTTCACCTTGCCTGGTCAATAGAGCGCTTAACACGGTCTTTTTGTTTTCTATTTCGGCCTGCAAACTGTTATAGAGAATTGCGCTGCTATTAACCTTATTAGCCTCCTGCTTTTGTCTGTTAAAAGCATCTCTGAGAGATTTTTCCTTGTTCATCGCGGCCTGGTAGTCTGCATAGACAATTTTGATCAAATTTTGGGTCTCGGTGATCAGCGATTCCCTGACAGAGTCCAGTTCAGACTTCACTCTTTGCATCTCAGGAAAATCGGACTTATAAATCTCAGACTTGTTGACATACTCCCGGTTCAGTCTGGCATAATCATCCCTTAGTTTCAGAATAATCTCGTTAGCGAGAGATTCGGGGATATTACTCGGGTCAGCGGATTTTATTTCGTTGTAATCCGTCTCCTTTTTGACCCTATCGATCTGAGCCTCAGCCAGAGCTTGGTTTATAGCCTTCAGGTTTTCGACAATGGTCGTTTCTTTTTCGCTCAAAACGACAATATTTTTTTCAGCGCCATATTCCAGGAGTTTCCTTTCCTTCTCTTCGATTTCGCCCCCGATATCTGTAATTTGTTTAGAAAGAAAATCAGTGGCTTTCTCCGTGGTAAAATACTTCTTCTGAATATTCATATCGATATACGCTTCAAAAAGCGTATTTACGACATCGGCTGCTAATTTTGGATCCGAATCTCTAAAGCTGACTTCAACCAGCCTGTTGGTGATTGACCTGACTGAAAGCCGCCTTAGAAAAGAGTCGATGAGTAGTTCCCTTAAAATCGTGTCGGGTTCATTTGGAGACGCATTTTTTCTTTTGAGCTTCCCGATATACCTTTGATTCTCATAGAGCTTGAGCCGATCAAGCGTAGTATCCGCTAGAGCCCTGCTTGCCAACATCTTATATTGGGTCTGATAGTAATCATTGGTAAAGGTATCCATATAGACCTTCTCAAAAGTCAGAATCTTCAGCTCTTCCTCGATCAGAAGCAGTCCTTTGGACGCAAAAGTCGGCTTCTGCAAAAAAGAAGCGATCGTCACGATGGCTACAACAGCCAGCGTAAAAGATATGACTATCCACTTCCTTTTCAAGATTATGGCCAATAAATCTTGCAGCCCTATCGCTGTCGTTGGCTCTTCATGATAAGTTTGTTCTTCGCTCATGGCACTCTCCAAAATATGCTGATTCTTGTCAATAACGACTTGGGTTTTCTTTTAGTAAGCCCCGTGCCCGAAGAGCACGGCGGGGATGGTTTTGAGTAATATCTTCATATCGAGCCACAAAGACCAATTATCCAAGTATTCAAGGTCCATTTGCATCCATTCCTTAAACTTGATTTTCCTTCTTCCTTTCACTTGCCACAAACATGTCAAACCGGGCCTCATTGAAAATCGTCTTCTGTGCCAGGCTTCATATTGATTGACTTCCTGGGGAAGAGTGGGCCTCGGTCCAACTAGGCTCATGTGCCCCCAAAATACATTAAAGAGCTGGGGGTACTCATCGAGGCTGACTTTTCTCAAGACCCGCCCTATCGGCGTTACATACTGAAGCTTTTTTTTCTTCCATTGCGGTTCATAAATTTCCTTGTAGATATCAACCTGAGACAACTGCTCCTGTGCTCCGGTATACATCGTCCGGAACTTATACATAACAAACCTTCTTCCATTCAGCCCGATCCTATCATGTTTATAGAAAACTGGGCCTTTGGAAGTCATCTTGATGACTGTCGAGATGATCAAAAGAAAAGGACTAAACAAGAAAATACAAATCCCCGAAATAACAATATCGATAACTCTTTTAATGAAGAGCTCCCACTCGTTGGGGACTGTCGTTTTGAACGTCAATAGGGGCATGCCATCGAGCTCGGTTTGGTGCGATTTGGCGATTTTCAGGTCAAACAAATCCACGGCAATCGTGACTCTAACGCCTTCGATTTCACAGCTGCGGATGGCATTTTCGAGGTAATGCAGCCTGAGTCTCGGGACGATAAATACAACCTCGTGAACCGCATGGCTATGTAATATTTCTGGAATATCCTTAAGACCTCCTATGATTTTGACTCCATCAACGCTTTCCAAGCCTCGCCCTGGTTCATCGTCAATGGCCCCGAGGATCTTGAGACCCCATTCAGGGTGCCCGGTGATTTTACGGATGAAGACTGCGGCTCGCTGGCCTGTCCCGACGATCAGAAGGTGGTTTTGATTACGACCGTGCTTGCGCACGTAAATCATTAATAAATAGACCAGAACCTTCTCAATCAAGACAAAAACAAAGCTCAAGATGCCGAAGATAACGAAAAACTTTCGACCGATAAACCTGAGCTTTAGCATGAAGACGATCATACCAAAAGCAAGACCAGAGAAAAGCGCCGATTTGACGAGAATCCAAAGCGTCCTCCAGAAAGCCCTCGTCCGCAGAGGTTGGTACATGCCATTGAAATAGAGAATCAGACACCAGAATAGAATGATCAAGAAAAGGAAAATGAGGTGTTCACTGAACCTGCCACTTGTCTCCTGAGGAGTTTCGAATGGAGAAACGAGCCGGAATAAGGGGAACTTATCTAAGTGTAGCCTGATGTAATAGGAAAGGACGTAGGCGAGTGAAATGAGGAGTCCATCCAATAAAAGGATTATTCTTCGGATGACCGTTTCTTTTTCTCTGATCATGCCAGTTGCTCACTTATCCATTGGCCGAGCTATTCTACTAACTCGCTGCTAACATACACAAATCTTGTTATAGAATTGAGTTTTTCTCGATGACCCTTAAAACCTTAGCCGGATTGCCGGCAGCGATCGTCCAAGGGGGAACGCTTTTGGTCACGACAGAGCCCGCCCCTACCATAGCATACTCGCCAATCGTGACACCTGCAAGTATGGTCGTGCTGGATCCGATAGACGCACCTTTTTTGATGAATGTGGGGACGACCCTCCAATCGGCTTCGGTTTGCATCCTTCCTTCGACTGTCGTCGACCGGGGATAAAGATCATTGATGAATGTCACATTATGGCCGACAAAGACATCATCCTCAATCTGCACTCCTTCACATACGAATGTGTGGGATGATATCTTGCAGTTACGGCCTATAACCGCGTTCTTCTGGATTTCCACAAAGGTCCCGATTTTTGTATTATCACCGATTTCACATCCGTACAAATTCACAAAAGAGAAAATTTTGACGTTCTCTCCTAATTTCACATCCGGTGCGATTCTGCAATAATCCATCCCTGTCTCCCTAGATTTTAACTTTGCCGCCGGCATTCTTGAGTGATTTGTCGGTCGCTTCCAGCATTCTTACGACCTTTAAGCCCGCTTCACCGCTGTTGAATGGCTGGACCTTCTTTTCGATACATTCTATAAAATACTCGGCTTCTTGTTTGAGCGCTTCTGTATTGTTGACTTTGGGTGAATACATATCTCCGGATCGATAACTCACCAGGAGCTTATGAATTCCCTCTATTGTTTTAAATTCAACTCCCCGATCGTAGATTTTAATTTTTTCATCAAATTCCACATCATCCCAAACGAGCATTTTTTTATCGCCACTGATTAGAGTTTTTCTAATCTTGACCGGGCTGAGCCAGTTACAATGAAAATGGGCAATAAATCCGTTATCAAAATGCACGGCAATATAGGCCACATCCTCGATGCCGGTTCCAAAATGTTCTGTGCCTTGTGCCGATATGGCCAGCGGGTTCTTGTTTATCAGATAATTCATGATAGAAAAATCATGTGGGGCCAAGTCCCAGACAACATTAATGTCATGCTGAAATAAACCGAGATTAACTCTCGTGGAATCATAGAAGAACAGAGAGCCCAATTCCCCGGTATCGATGATTTCCCGGATCTTCCTGACAGCTCCCGTAAATAAGAACGTATGGTCGACCATTATGGTCAAATCTTTTTTGTGGGCAACATTGATGAGTTCTTCAGCCTGTTTCGCATTTGACGTGAATGGCTTTTCCACAAAGATGTGCTTGCCGTTTTCCAGCGCTGCCTTGGCCAATTCATAATGAGTATAGACCGGAGTGACGATCGCCACAGCCTGAATATCATCAGACTGGATAAGTTCCTTTGAATCTGAATAGCCCTTGATAAAGGGATAGGTAGATTTTGCCAGCTTAAGCCGGTTCTCATTCAGATCACAAATGGACACCAGCTTTGCGGCCTGACAACCGAGAAAGTTTCTGGCGACATTCGGACCCCAATAGCCGTAACCAATAACACCAAGATTTAACATTTTAGATCCTCCTTAAGGTCAAGATTCCTAGCCCCTATTTAGAATGATTTTTGGCCTTTACCGGCCAAAGAGCCTTAAAAAATAGTCCGAAAGAGAGAGAGCATCCAAGTCTCCTGTAATGGATAGGGCGCTCTTCGCTCCATCCGGCCAGCGCCAAAATCTGACAAGTGGCCCTGTTGATCTCTCTATCCAATTGACTAAATCAAGTCGCGTTTTCAATTGAGCTAGAGTGAAATCCTCCAGGTAGACTGAACACTGCGATGCCTTTTCAGTTGTATCCAGGATATAGCCCTGATCCTGCAGAAAGGACGTCATTCCCCTCGAGGCGCTCGGAGCAATCCCCACAAATGGGCGCGGCTTGGCAGGAACATCCAATGTTAGAGTATTTAGACGGGAGTATGTCCCATCCCATTCTTCCAACGCGGAGCTGTTTAGCCCTTTGACAAGTATTGTCGCACGAGAAGAACAAATGAAGGAAATTCGCAGTCCAGCTGAGATTTGAGAAATCTCGCTTTGAAATTTTGCCTTTTCTCTCCACCAATGGCTAATCTCACGAGACTGGGCAATCCAAACCAAAGGTTGGAGACTGCGCACTTTTTGCATCAATATGACAAGCGGCTGTCGGCAAAAATCAATCAACTCGGAGTGGAATATAAGTGTAAACAGTTCCCCCCGCTTGTGGGTCTGATCAAGAGTTAGGCTCCAGACTTCGGTGATTCCCTCAGGACAAAGGCCTAAACCATCGTGCAGCTGCAAGTCATCCGGCACGCAAACCGGAATCTCGACCACCTCAGAATTCGTCCAAGGTGTACACACCACGTCCTTCGCTTTTTGGGGTTTATAAAACTCGTTGATAGTCTTAAACACCGTCCTGGAGAGTCGATTATTTATCTGTGGAATAACGTCCCACTGGATTGCGGTGTTGCTGCTATATCCATACAGCCCCTGGGGCAACTCCTTTCTTAGCTCATCGGTGTAGCTCAGGTAGGGACAGCGGAAGCCCTCCAACTCAATTCCATAATGCTCGAAGGTTTGTGCAGCTCTCACAAGTTGTTGGATTGCCGCCGCCGGAGGAAAAGCCTTGAGGTTAATGTGGTCATAACTGTGCGCCCCGATCTCCACTCCCGCGTCCTGGAGACGTCGGATGAATCTAGAATACCGCTTCACTAGACTCCCCGGAACGAAGAATGTTGGGGCACAGCCATACAGGGCCAGACTCGCGATACTCTCTTCGATTCGTCTCTCGAGCTTACTAGATGAGACTCCATATCTGACCAGCAAAACGGCCGCACGCTTTCTAACAAATTCTGGACCTCGCTGAGCAAACCACTTGCTAAGCTCCAACCTGGTTCTCTCTCTGGATTTGGGGATTATGGATTCATAGACTTTAAGGAGAGTCTTTTCCTGAATGTGCCAAGCAAGCTCATTTTCTATCCTCTTAGTGCCTTTTTGTCCCATTGTCTCGCGACGCGCTGGATCGTCAATCAACGAGGCGATTTGCCGGGCAAAGTCAAGCTCGTCATTCGGTCGAGCGTAGACAGCCGCATCTTGAGCCGAAAAACGATGCTCAGGTAGGTCGAAGGCCACTATAGGTTTCCCCAAAGCCATATACTCCATCAGCTTCACAGCGGTGGAACGATCGTTATAAGGATCGGAAGGTTCGGGAGAAACACAAATATCCATTGTGCTCAGATAGCGTGCAATGTCCTCTTGGTGACTCAACCAACCAGTAAATAATACTTTATCAGCTATGCCCAATCTATGGGCGAGAGTTCTTAAGCTCGGCAGAGCGTCTCCACTGCCAACCACAACACACATGAGTTCGTTTCTGTGCAAGTCGTAGACCAGATGTCGCAGTGATCTCAGCAAGTTGTCCAAGCCATCCTGGACTCCGGTAACTCCGACATAGCCGATGATCATATTTGTCTTGTTGAGTAGACTTGGGCAAGGAGATAACTTGCCTAATTCGTCCAGATCAGGTCCGTTACGGACAATTGCGATGCGGCGCTCGGGTACATGATTGCGTTGCATCTCGATTTGTTTATAGGATTGGTTTGTGGCGATCACTTGATCGGCAATGTGGCAGGCATATTTCTCCAGCCAAACCAATATACTAAAAACAACCCGATTCCCCTTGCCCCTGAAACGAGCGTAGTACAGCTCGGGAGACAGATCATGGTGGTCCATCACATACTGCTTGCCCAGGAACTTATAGAATGTGGCAATCAAGGCGAGGGCATCGGGGGGCTGATGGGCATGTATGACGTCAAGGCCCTTATGGACTAATATAAACAGAGAGACGATAAAAATGGCTGTGAGCGAATACCCATACTCAAAAAGGTAGCCCAGAGAGCGCGTGGCTCGAGGCGGACCTGGAAATCGATAGACGTTCACGCCATCAAGCGACTCACGCCATGCTTGACCTCCTTGCGAAGGAGCAATGACTGATACCTGATAACCAGCAGATGCGAGCGTCTTAGCTTCATGCCGCACTCGTGGATCTTGTGGATAGGGAAGGTTCTGAAGCAACATCAACACGCGCGGACTAGCAGATTTCGTCATCGACTGATCTTGTGTTTGACTGTTCGGATGAATTGGCCGAGAGCTGTTTCCTCGCGAAAGTGTTTTGCATAATAGGGCCATCTCGTCAATTGGAACAAAAAGCTCAGAAGTGTGTCTTCTGTATGGCATTGCGTCCGCCACAGATTGAAACGGCTGCTCCTTCCTCCTCTGATCCCGCAAGCAGCCTCATAGCCGGCGTCCTCTGCCAAATGCTGAATCTCAAGGTTTGAATGCCCGTGAGGATAAGCCAATAATTGTACCTTTTCACCCAGTCGATCCTCGAGACACTCTTTTGAGGAAACGAGCTCATGCCTGACTTGTTCTTCGGATAGCTCAAGAAGGTGGGGATGTGTACAGGTATGGCTGCCAAAAGAAATGCCGTCATTATTCAAGGACAAGACCTGTTCCCAACTCAGATAATCACTGTCTTTTCCGATAAAGTCGGTAGTTAAAAAAACTGTTGCGGTAAATCCATAACGGTAAAGGATTGGATAAGCGAGCCTGAAGAAACTTTCATACCCATCGTCGAATGTCAGCCAGACTCTCTTGCACCGGGGCTGTTGATTATTTCCCAGAGACTGTATGAGCTCCCTGGCGGATAGTGAGTTGTAGCCATGCTCGCGGAGATATCGCATTTGGCGCTCAAACTGGTGGACAGAAACAGTCAGACTTAGGGAATCTTTATACAGGCTATCTGAAGTCATCTGGTGATATGTTATGATCGGAGTATCTGCTACGTTCATAATTTTGTCGGAGCGCTGCCCATCGAGACTGCAAATTTATGTCCCTCTGGACATGAAAAGCATTCCCCAATTTTAAGCATCTTTGTTATGTTCCCTGCTCTATGTCAGTGAGAAAAAACCCTTTTTCCACTCTTTTAGCAGCAAAATCGCCAGAGTGAAAAGGATAATGCATGCGATAGGTATTCTTATAACTAAAGAAATATTGTTCGGCATTAGCCAACTGGACAGGATCGCAATACCGAAAACGATGAAAGAACGGGTGACATTCTTTGATTGAAATCCGCTGGGGAGGCTTTTTTTAAAAAAAGGCCAAATAAAAATCACGCTTATGGCAACTCCGACAGCCATCCCTGCGGCAAGCCCTGTCGCACCATGACCTGCTCCAAACCAGACAATGGGAAGTATAATAATTGTATAGACGGTGGTTAAGATGGCCCACAAACGTTGCCTGTCGCCCGCGAGCAAACTTATTCCGAAGATATACTGAATCGCCAAAAGGACTATAAACCAGCATTGATACGCCATCGCATCCGAAGAACCGCCATATTTTTCACCAAACAATAAGCTGACGACTTCAACGCGAAGCAAAAAGACAAGAAAGGCACAAGCGCTTCCAAGAACGAGAGCCGCTTTTAACGCTTTTTCAATAACCTTCATATATTGGGCCGGGTTTTCAACTTTCGCATTTGAAAGATACGGGTACAGTACAGAGGTGCTTGTCAAGAATAGAAGCCGCAGCGGATTGAGCAGGCGGAAACCGACGTTGAATAATCCGACCTGTTCAGGATTCGATCGCTGCGCTAGTATAAGAACCGGCAATCCGTGGCTTACCGTTTCCAGTAACATCATCCAATAGAAGGGAAGGCTGGCTATCATAAGGCTAAGTGCGTCTTTTCTTAGATGCGATCTATCTAAAGGACGGGCCTCTGGAATGACGCGGTTTACCTGCCGGCCAAGTAGGATGGCCTTAGATATCTGCAGCAACGCAAAAGAAAAGCTTATGACCGCGACGCTCAATACTGAGGCGGGAACACACCAGACCCACAGTACCCATATAATACTGCCTATTGTATTGGTCCGAGAAGAGAACTCCATCTGCTGAAGTCCGAACGAAACGCTCTCTGTCGTATCCCACATCATCTGGCCAATCAGGAGCATGATGGCAAAACCGCTTAATGAAATGGGTAGAACACGTGGACTGAGCAGCGCGTAAAGTATTATCCCCATCCCCACAACGAAGCTAAGGAGGAACCTTAGAAACAGACTCGCCGTATAGAGGGCTTTTGTATTTTCAGGATTTCGGGCGCAATCTCGAATAATGACGTTGCGCATCCCGAGGCCAGCAATAATCAACGCCATGCCGGCCGTCGTCTGGACGATATTGAAGTAACCATATCCAGCCGGCGCAAGCACACGGGCGACACGTATTAATGAAATCATACCAAGGGCCTGGCAAAACACGGATGAGGTAAAAAGATAGGCCCAGTTTTTTATGAACCTTCGAGTGGTAGAAATTCCTGTGGGCGGCAACGCCTGTGTAACCGCTTCATTCATGATTCTCTACCTTTAACAGGCCATTTTCGGGGAATTCTCTTTCATTCCGTCGAATAATGGCCTCATTCATCCCTGCGATAGTTGCGATAACCATGATGCCACGCCACTGCATCACCCTGGGTTCAACCAGAATTGACAGGGAAAGCGCGATGCCACAGATCGCATAGCCGATCACAACCGATTTCTCCACGGGGTCCCTGATTTTCTGCCAGTTCAAAAAGCCCCGGACCAGAAAACGGATGAAGAACCACATGAGGGGGAGGAAACCAAAAAGCCCCATGTCGACTAAAATAAAATAAATCCATTGCGTACATAGCTGGAGCTATTCCATTTCGGGTCAAAATTCATTTTGGGCAAATATGGCTGGTAATTGTTGCGCAATCCAATTCCTTTGAAGAGGTACTGCAAGATGCTCCTCACCACATATGCGTTCTCAATTTTTCTCCATTAGAGGCTTCCGCTCTTAATAGCTTTTTGTACAAGAAAAAGCGAACCGAATCTTTCCGATGTTGAATCAAAGTATACCCTGCCTCTTCGGCTCATAAAAGTTAAATAAAAGTGACGAAGTCTATAAATTCTTATCGTGACCCGTAAATGCCCGAACAATTTTTTTACTGATTCTTTCCTCTCCGTAAGGGATCTCAGGATATGTGTTTGGTATCACCACAACTATTTTTTGTAATTTTTTTATAGATGTAAATATTTGGCCCAGGCCTCTGTATTTCTTTAAATCCAAAAAATGGAATATAAAAGGCATCAATCTGGTTAAACCAATTTCTTCTGTTGTTAATATTTATTGCTTCAAATGATTTTAAAATATAGTAATGTTTTTTCAATATATTTTCCTGTTCTGTGGAAATCATACTGTACATTTTTAAGGGGGATTTTTCTAAAATAATGTAATTTGGCAGTCCAACTTTTTGGTCATGATAAATAAACGCTTTTATTGCATTATCATAAATCAATATATTAAATCCTTTAATCTTGTTTTCTTGTAGAAAATTCATCATAATTTGTAAGTATTTTGCCTTCCGCTTTGTTTGTCTTATATTCATTTCATATTCTTTTTTGAGCGACTCAATTGAAGGATATAACTGTACTTTCCCATAATCATAATCACTACCGAATTGCGCGATAGAACCAGAATCCTCAATATTACTATTAATCCATTCTGCTGCTATTACGCGGTTGTCCTTTCTCGTTAACAATTTATTGAAATGCGCTATGTTATATAACGATGGCAACAAAATAAATATCAGAAGTAGACTCATAATAACTCTTAATAAATTTGGACTAATATTTTTTTCAATGCAACATAAAACATAACCAACTAAGAAAGCCCCTGCAATACAAAGAAAGGGAATAAGTGGGATAATGTACCTAAGAAATACTGTATAACCTTTTCCAGCATATAAATAATAAACAAGCGGAAACGAAAATAATATCAGTGCCTTTTTTAAGTCCTTCCTTATTAGAACTAGAATTCCCGCAACTGATATAATAAATAAATTTATCCCTACTCCAAACGGCAAAGAATATCTTAGGTGATACCACCATCCTCTAGCTAGTTTCACACCATCATGTCCGATATTAAGGTAGGTCACCTGATGTGAAAGATCTTTTATGAAACCAGAAAAATCGAGTAATGCATAAGGTGTCCCCGCCAAGAAAGCAAGTATAAATGCTATCCCAAAAAGCCACATTCTTTTATCATAAAAAACATATTGAAATTGATTTTCTCTCCGTTCTTTTAATTCTGATATGTTTAAAATATGAACAGCCAATATTGGAATGAATAAGAATATTCCTGAATACTTGGTCGAAGCAGCTAATCCTGCAAATATTCCAGAAATTATATAATTCTTAAGAATTTTATTTTGGTAGCTCTCTATAATAAATAGAACAGAGCACATAATTAAAAATGTCACAGGGACATCAACAGTTCCAAAATGAGAGTCTCTTACATGAATGTATGCGAGACCTAGAAATAGGGCAGAAATTCTTGCTATTTTTCTATCGAATAACTTTTTTGCAATTAAATAACAAACAAAAACCGTTGCGATTCCGAGAAAAGCGGAAAGATATCTGTCTATTAGATAGAAAGCACTAGGGTCAGTTACAAATGCTTTCGTAAAATCTTTTATAGAGCTAAATTTACCAATAAGCAAGCCAACAAAAAAATATATGCTATAGAAAAAAAGAACGATGTATTTGTAAAAAGAGGGGTAATAGAAGTCCCCAGGATGGAGATTATTTAAAGGAGATTTAGCTATAGACACAATTAGATTCTCATCTGGCCGGCATAGCGTATTTGGCAATCCAAAATCTATTCCCCAATATCTTACTACGGCGGCGATAAATAGAATCAACAAAAGAATAAAATCAATATTTTTCCCTTGTGCCCGGTGAAATATAGATGAGGTCAGAAGATAAGCCCAGTTTTTATTGAACCTTCTATATTTAGAAATTCCTGTTTGTAAGGCTGCCTGCTTAGCTGCTTCACTCACGATTATCTAATTTCCCTATTCGTGGGATTCTCTTTTATTCCGTCGAATAATGGCCTCGTTCATCCCTGCGATGGTTGCGATAACCATGATGCCACGCCACTCAATTAGCTTAGGCATAGCCAGATTAGCGAGAGAGAACGCGATCCCACTCAGCGTGAACCCGATAACAATCGATTTTTCTATGTTGTCTCTGATTTTCCGCCAATTGGAGAAGCCTCGGACCAGAAAATGGATATAGAACCAGATGAAGGGGAGAAAACCGAGAAGCCCCATGTTCACGAGGATAGAGAAATAGCCATTGTGAATATAGGACGTCGAATCCCAGCCTGTTTTATCTATACCCATATTAGGCAAGTACGGCCTATATTTAACATTCAATCCAGTCCCCAGGAAAGGATGTTGGATAATGCTTCGCAGCGCATATTCGTTCTCTATTTTTCGCCATTCGAGACTTGAGCTCGCAAACGTTTCCTTAACTGTAAAAAGGGAGCTAAATCTTTCTACTATTGAATCAGAATAAACTCTGCCAGTTTTACTAAGTCTTGTCAGAGGAAGAATGACTAACATCAAGAAAACAAAAACTATAGCAAGCCAGCCAAGAAATTTTTTCCTTCCTCTCTTCGAAATCAAGAGCATAAAAATTAACAAAGATAAAATTATGGAACCCCAATAATTTCTATTATAGGTCAATAGCAATCCGCCTCCCAATATCGGGATAAGATAGAAATAAACTGACCTGAAGAACGGCCTATTCATAATAGCGATAGCGCATATTGCTGAGATAAACGCGATAAAAATTACTACCTCTCCGGGGGGAAGAATGCGCGTAGCCCAAGAGCCTTGGTCGGCAGTTTCTATTCTGCCGTACATCAGACGGACTGAATTCACCACCCTCGCTTGGAGGATCATCAATAAGGAGACAATAGTGGCGATTCCGAATAAGCCGCCGAATAAGACGCGTATCTGTTTCTTTTCACGGATTAAGTTTGTTATCGCAAAAAAAAGAAGATAATAAATGATTGCTTGAAGGTCGGTACCTACAATCAATTTGAAATCTAGCCCGTATTTAAAAATCGAAATGCTTGCCGAGATAAACGCCGCAAAGATAAAAAAAAGAAGCGGAAAGTCCAATGGTGTAGTCAGAAGTCGGAAGCTCCTATCAGTCAAGGCTTTGAATGGGATCCGCAATAACAAAACTAAAAGAATAACATCTGTGACGAGAAGGCTTCCGCCTGGTATAGGGATGTGCGGAATTGCTTGCTTGTAGAAGATGCTGGCTGCTATGGCGAAAATTGCAAGTACCCCAATTTCGGGCTTTTTAGCAATAATATAAAGAAAAAAAACTCCAACTGGGACGAGAATGACCTGGAATGAAGAAGAAATTATCACGAGCGAACTTAAGATCAGCGCCGAGAGGAGAAAGAAAATCACCTGGAAAATTTTCGGGAAATTCCAGAGCACAAGAGATATTAAGGCAGGATTTATTCTAAATGCGAGGAATCGATTCATCTTATTTATAAAATTCTCTAATCGTGCTAGCGATATATGAAATCTGATCATTTTTCAATTCAGGGAACATCGGCAAGGAGAGAATTTCCGCTTGGTATTTATGGGCAACAGGAAAGTCCGCCGCCTGGCACCCAAGATACTGGTACGCCGGCATCAACGGTAGGGCCGTTGGATAATGTATCCCTGTATCAATTCCCTTAGACTTGAGAAAGTTAGCCAACTCATCGCGCTTCTCCGCTCGAATGACATATAGATGGAATATATGAAATGAATTCTCGCGGATCTTGGGAGTCTGAACTTGATCGATGCCGGAGAGGAGATGATTGTAGATTAGGGCGTTTTGATTCCGAGCCAGATTCCATTCATCGATATATTTCAATTTTACGCTCAACACCGCCGCTTGAATCCCATCCATCCGACTGTTAATACCCTCCATTTCGTGAAGGTGTTTTCGAAGAGATCCGTGATTAGCAAACATCAGGGCTCGTTTCGCCAGGACATCATCATTGGTGATGATAGCGCCGGCATCGCCATAAGCACCGAGGTTCTTCCCGGGATAAAAGCTGAACGTCCCAGCGGTCCCGAACGTGCCCACTTTTCGGCCTTTATATGTCGCAAAATGGGCTTGGGCACAATCCTCGATGAGAACCAGACCGTGCTTTTCACAGATCTTCTGGATATCATCGATGCGCGCTGCCTGGCCAAAAAGATGGACCGGAATGATGGCCTTGGTTCTCGGGGTAATCTTTTCCTCGATCCTAAAAGGATCAATATGATAATAGTCGGGTTCGATATCGACAAAGACGGGCTTTGCGCCGGTTTGAGTGATCGTCTCGGACGTTGAAATCCAACTGTTCGCCACTGTAATCACCTCGTCGCCCGGTCCAATCCCAAGGACTTTTAGAGTTATATAGATGGCATCTGTGCCATTGGCACAGGTGACGCAGCGTTTTACGCCATATTTAGCAGCAAATGAACTTTCGAACTCCTCAACATGCGGGCCGCGGATAAAGGCGGTCTTTTCGATCACAGAATGGATCGCTTCATCAATCTCGGATTTTAAAGAAAGATACTGGGCTTTCAAGTCGACAAATGGGATGTTCATCTCCAAATCTCCTTTATTGGCGCTTTTTAGTCCTCCCCTCCTGTGTTTGTATCCAGAGGGAAAAAACGATTACAAGGTCCATCCTGGTTATCCGTCTCGCTTTAGGGGGGTGATTTTGGGCTGTCCTTTAATAACCTCGAAAATCACCCCTAAAGGGGATAGCATTTAGCCCCCCCTGGCGACTAAATCGCTGAAGAATGAAAAATGTCTGAGTCAAATATTGACAAAAAGTGACATGTATTGTCATATAAGGAGACTTGCAGAAATGAAAAAAGACGTGAATATTAATCGTTTCGAAATAGCAAAAACTATCCTTTTGATGGTCCTCATCCCCTTGTTTTTTCTATCCATTTCCGGTTTTTCAACTGAGTATTATGTTAAAAATGGCGGTAACGATAGTAACAGCGGACTATCCGATGCACAGGCTTGGGCAACGCTCGGCAAAGTTGCTTCAACACTGGTGGGCAATCAATCCGACAATCGGGTTAATCTGAAATGTGGAAGCGTATGGCGAGAAACATTAAATCTTGCTGGATGGGGCACGTCAGGACACCGGTTTGTAATCGGAAAATATGGCACAGGAGACGACCCAAAAATCATGGGGTCTGAAAAGATTACTGGTTGGTCGGTATATAGCGGCAACATATGGAGAGCAATCAGTTCAGCTTATCCTGGTGGCGGCGACAACAACGGTCCTGTATGGTTTGTGAACAGGAATGGAGACGGAAAGACTCATTGGGGAAATAAGGAAACGAGTTTAGGCAACGTAAATGCTGAATACGATTGGTATTGGTCTGGTAGTTATCTTTATGTATATTCACCCGCCAGTCCAGATTCAAGATATGATGCAGTTGAAGCTGCACGTAGGTTTAATTGTATTGCTAGTGATTGGAATACGCACTACATAACGATTGAGAATATCCATGCCTGTTTTACGGCACGACAAACCATCAATGATGATTATGGTGCCGATTATTGGATTATCGATGGATGTTATATACATCATTCTGGCCCGCACAATGCTTCAACAACTTGGGCGGCTGATAACATAAAATGGGAAGGAACTGGTTGGTGGATCAAGAACAACGTCTGTCATGATGGCCCAGCCCACAATATTCAACATTATGCGACCTCCAATGCTTCTGGCGACATCATTGAGCACAACACATGTTATGATGCTTATCATGTGAGTATAGACGTGAAACAAGCAGGTCCAGGCATCGTTTTAAGCAACCAGACTATCCGCTATAATCTCATTTTTTGTACGAATGATTACGCCTTTCCATCCACAACCAATGCGGCGATCTCATGTCAATCGGACTACGCAAACTGCCTGGATGGCGTAGACATCTATTACAATCTTATTTACAACATTTGGACTTACGGGATTTACTGCACCTATTATGCCAAAAATGTTGAGATTTATAATAACGTGGTTTATAGCCGACACCCATCATCTCCTTTTGATTGTTGGGGCATAGCCGTATATAGTGACGTTACCGGAAATAAACCCACCAATGTAAAGGTAAAAAATAATATTGTTGCCGGAGATTTTGGTTCTGGTGGTCATGGATTTCATCTTTCATGGATTGGTTCTATTGCTGGTACTTCCGATGTCGATTATAATTGTTATTACGTCAATTCCGGTCAGGCCGAAACCTACCGGGAAGATACGGGCATCGCCTATCATTCAAATGATTGGGCGGCCTGGAAAACAGCAACCGGATTCGACACCCACAGTCCATGGAATTCCAATCCGCTTTTTACTAATCCGGGCAGCTATAATTTCTCCATTCAGGCCAGCTCGCCTTGTAGAGATGCAGGCGCAAATGTAGGTTTGACACAAGATTATTTTGGCCTATCCGTTCCACAGGGCAATAACCCCGATATCGGAGTGCATGAATATAGTGGTGCTCCACCTCCTTTGAGCGTTACTATCAATGCATCACCTACGTCAGGACAAGCTCCTCTCGCTGTGAATTTCACCGGAAGCGCGACCGGAGGCACTACACCTTACTCCTATAGCTGGACTTTCGGTGATGGCGGCTCCTCCACGTCCCAGAACCCAGCTCACACTTACTCATCTGTCGGCACCTATACGGCCACACTCACTGTCACTGACAGCGTTAGTGCGACGGCCAGCAAATCCCTCACCATAACTGCCACCGCCACTTCTCCTCCACTGACTGCGAATGCGTCAGCATCTCCCACATCTGGACAGGCTCCCCTGACCGTCAGCTTCACCGCGAGCGCGAGCGGAGGCACTTCGCCCTACTCCTACAGCTGGACTTTCGGCGACGGCGGCTCCTCCACATCCCAAAATCCATCCCATACTTACTCATCTGCCGGTACCTATACCGCAACCCTCACCGTCACTGACAGCCAAAGTGCAACCAACAGCAAATCTCTCACCATAACTGCAACATCTTCTCCTTCCCAACTCTTAGCAACAGCCTCTGCCAATCCCACTTCAGGACAAGCTCCTCTCGCTGTGAATTTCACAGGAAGCGCGACCGGAGGCACTGCACCTTACTCCTATAGCTGGACTTTCGGTGATGGCGGCTCTTCCACAACCCGGAATCCGTCTCACACTTACTCATCTGACGGCAACTATACCGCAACCCTTACCGTCACTGATCTCAGTTTTGCGAATGCCAGCGCAATGGTAAACATTACGGTCGGGGAGACAAGTACGACAGCTAATCTTTCCCTTGCCGCGCAGACGGGAGCGCCTGCTCCCGGCGAGGGCGGCACCACCAATCCTTCCCCTGGAAATCATTCTTACTCAATCGGAAGCACGGTTTCGGTCAAGTCGGTCGTCTATACAGATTACAGGTTTTCAAAGTGGGCAGGAGATATTGCCCTGGCCAGCATGTTCAATTCCCCAGCAGCCCTGACCTTGAATAAAGATAAGTCCTTGTCGGCCACTTTCTGCACAAAATGCGCCGATGTCAACGGAGATCTCAAGATTACCCCCGGTGATGCTCAACTGGCTTTTGATATCTACCTCGGCAGAATTTCCAACCCGACATGGTGCCAACTGGAAAACGCCGACGTGAATTGTAGCGGCACAAAGCTTTCTCCAAAAGTCACGCCGGCCGACGCTCAGATGATCTTCTATAGATACATCAGAAGAGGGACATTCAGCAGTACTTGTTCAGGAAATTCCAGGGCAGCAGCAGTTTCTACGCTAACAGCGGGTTTCAAAAATGCAGATCTCACTATTGATAATATGGCCTTTACTCCCGGCCTGGATATCTTGATACCTATCATCATAGAATGTCCGTCTGAGGTTACGGCTTTTGGCTTTGACTTTGCCTTTCCCTCAAATGTCTTAACGTTCGTTAGGTTAGAAAGCACCGAATTGACGAAAGGCTATGCTCAGCTTGACGCAAATGTGATACCCTATCAGCCGATAGATCAAGAGCAGGCCCACGCTGAACCTGCAGAAACCCTCGTCCTCCGGGTTGGTGGATACAAAACCAATCCCGATCAAAGTCCTTCTTCTGGAGTCTTGGTGACACTAATATTCAGAGGGACGGGAGAATTCATAGATCCCAATGCCACTTCGATGATTATCGCCACGTACGATGATCTCCAGAATGCATCAGTCATAAACAGGATGATCAGCCGTCAAGACAATTCCCAGATCAGGGAAAACAAGAGGCAGGGTAAAAACGTTAAGAGAATGCTCCCGGGCAAGAGGTCCGACTATTAAGGGAAGGTCAAAATCGGCCATTTGGCAGGCTACCGCCATTGACTAGAAAACAGCAAAGAAATCATAATTCCTAGGCACAAGGCTTGAACCCCGACGCGGTCTTTGTTGTGCCTTTTCCTTCTAAATCAAACCTGGCAGCCAAATTTTATCTCAACCTAAGAAGAAAAGTCAAGAGACCAGCAGCCATTTCCAGAGGGGGGAAAAACGAATGCCCTTCTCCATTTTCTCGGTATCCTTGGTGATAACGGCCATATCGATGTCGCGCCTTCCCATGGACGATTGAAATTCCAATAGAGAATTGGCTTCCCCTGATCCTAGTTCTCTCCCATAAGAGACATTGATCCCCTGTAGTTTTCCGTTTTCCCGGGCTACAAAATCGACCTCTCCCCTCTTATTCCAGTAAAACACCCCATTGCCGGACCTTTTTAGCTTCTGAAATACCAGATTTTTGACGAGTCTTTCCTCATAATGAGGCAGAGGAAATGTGACCGCATTGCGGATGCCGTTGTCAAACGAATAGACTTTTTTGGGATTGACCTGCTGGACCTTCGGAGAGTCGGAAAAGATGGGGACAAGGCCGATCAGCCCTTTTTGCTCAAGGTGGGAGACATAATCGAGGATCGTCTCCCGTGAAATATGCAGCTTAGGCTGAACGCCAAGGAAATAGGAATTTATGGAGAAGGCGGAGCCGATGTGGAGGATAAGGTACTTGAGAAGCTCCTTGAGGAGGTTGATATTCCTGATCGAGAACTGTTCGGCCAGATCTTTATAGATGAGCATGTCATAATGATTTTTGAGAATCCGGAGTTTGAGGGAGGGATCCGTCAGAACAACCTCCGGGTATCCCCCATAGATGATGTATTCTTCAAGAAGGCTTCGTATCTTGAAGCGGATGTTAGAGTAGGGAAAATCCGGAGTCAGGTCCAAACCCTTAAAGGCCAGGAATTCTTTGAACGTCAGGGAGGAAATGGCAAATTCCTGAGTGCGGCAGGAAAGCGCCAAAGACAGAGACCGAGAACAGAGCCTGGAAGATGAGCCGGTTATGAAAAGACGTATGTTCTCATGATCGAGGAGGCGACGGAGGAAGAGCTGCCAGCCTTCGACCTGCTGGATTTCATCAAGAAAGATAAAGATCTCTTTGTCCCGATTATCAGGGTAAAGCTCGAAGTAGGCATCCGGGATCGAGGCCAAGTCGGAGACATTCAGCGGAAGAAGCCGGTCATCTTCAAAGTTGATATAAAGGAGACGTTGACGGGGAACGGGAGCAACTGGATCCGAGCAAAAATGATCGATAAGCTGATAGATAAAGTAGGTTTTCCCGCAACGGCGGGGCCCGGTGATGACAATAACAGAAGAGGGACGGGGTGGGAGTGCGGAGGAGAGGGCGGTAGATCCAGAGGCAAGGGATGTGCAGTAATCAGGCAGTTGAAGGTCTCTTTTTATGATCCGGGGCGGTTTTAATTCATGAAACTCCTTAATAAGGAGCTTAAAGGTTTCTTTATTCGTTTCCATCAGCGGAAAGGGGGAAAAAAGTGAAGCTACCTCTTTATCTTTGGCCTAAAGCCGAGACAACTCTAAAGGATTAGTTGTCTTATGAAGCAGACAACTAATCAAACATTAAGGATACAGAATGATCTTCAGAAAATGAATAAGGAGATAAAAGGTAGGCTACCGCCAGTGGAGAATTCAAGACAAAAAAGGCGCACGAAATTACCCACAGTGAAAAGGGATCAGATAGCCAATCGTCTTGGCAACGATATGGCAATACCTGAAGTGCGAAATGGAAAAACTCGAGAGAAGAAACCTAAACTTGGCGCCTCACTTTTTTCCACTTCCCGCTCCCTAGGACGGTGGCCAATATTTAACAAATATAGACACCCGTTGTCAAGAAAAATATTTTGCCCCCAACTGAAATCGCTTGTGCCTGTAGTAAAAAAAGGAACTTGACTTCTATCATCGGGCGCAGATACAATTCTTGTGCGCGCTGGCTCAAGAATGCACTTGCCGCCCCTGCTTCTTTTTGCGTTGGTGCCTTTCTTTTCGCTAGTCCAAAGCCACAATCCCGCTGTCAAGGAGATACCATTGGACCGCGTGGGCGAAAAAAAACCGGTCAGAATCGTCCTTATTGGAGCCTCAATCGGAAAAGGCTGGAATATCCCGGCACTTCCTGAACGCATTAATAACTATGATTACATCTTCGAATATGTCTACAGCGGAGGCTTTGATAAAAGCAAAAAACTCGAGGAGGTTCTTTCTCGAGTTCAAGATAAGCCGGATGTCGTTTTCCTGAAAGAATGCGCGGCTTATTTCCCCGGCGACATCTATTCTTTTAAGCGGTTGATGGGAAAATGGATCCATGATTGCATTAAAGCGGGCGTCCTGCCGATTCCGGCCACCGTCGCTCCCGTCACCAGGCTTCACTCCTTCAAGAAATTTGCCATCGATATCGTGAAACTCAGAAATCCCTTCCGGCAGGGAACCCCATTCCAGCAAAAAAGACAAAAGGCGATCCTTGAATACAACGACTGGCTTAGAGATTACTGTCAGGAAACGGGGCTTTTGTTGCTCGAACTCGAGAAGGCGCTGCGCAAGGGGGACAAAACCAGATTCCTGCGCAGCCGATTTGCCAAGGTCGACGGGCTCCATCTCAATAAAAGGGGGTATCAAGCTCTGGATGCTCAAGTCCTCCCCCTGCTCGGGAAAGTCGATTGGAACACGGCAGCCGGACGGCCGGACGCAAAGAATCGAGGAGAGAGTTGATCTTCAGGAACATCAGACACGGACTGGCCGGATTCATTTCCTGGCTGCGTCTGCACTATTATCGATTCATGGGGACCAGGATCGGAAAGGGCTGCTTTATCAGCTTCCATGCTTATATTGATTTAAGAAGAGGTCATGTTTCGATCGGCAATAATGTCCATATCGCCGGAGGAAGTTATATTCTGAGCCATACGGGTTTTCGGCCCGACCAAGACGGCCAGGAAACCGTGATCGAGGACAATGTCCGGATCTTTGTGAATTCGGTCATCCTGCCGGGAGTCCGAATCGGCAGGAATTCCATCATTGGGGCCGGGTCCGTCGTCATGAGAGATGTCCCTCCAAGCGTCATCGTCCAGGGAAACCCCGCCAGAGTCATCCAGCATCTCGAGGAGAGCCCATAAACAGAAAGGATATCTCTATCGTTTTGGAGAACAAGGGGTGGCAACGTCCAGGATTTTGACAATCCCGTAGGTGACGGCGCCGTTCGCGGCGATGACGACCGCCACTCCCAGCGGAGTCAGGAAAAAGGGGAGGATTTTTTTATCCGAGACGACGAATACCAAATCTCCCTTTTGCGCGCTTTGCTCCATTTTCAGAGCAGCCGTCTGTCCTAACGTGACGTGTCGGACTGGACTATTGTCCACCCTCAAAAGATAGATGTCCTGATAGAAATCGGTGGATTTTCCCTTGGTGTGGATTCTGTCGTTTAACCTGAGCAAACCCTTGACAACTCGAATTTGGGCGATCCCGGTCTGGGGATTGAAATCGGCGATCATCCCCACCAGAAACTCTCCGTTCTTGTCCTTGCCTTTAGTCACCTCAGTGATGGCCGCCGCGACATCTTGATCATAGGGGTTGAGCGCGATGGAAAGCTTGGCCGTCTCATTCTCATCGACTTTCAGCCCGAGGATGTCGTCGGCATTGAAGTCCCCTCCCTCTGTGACAATCCCGTAAGTATAGATTCCGCTCTCGACTCCCTGCACCTTAAAAATGCCGTAAACATCCGAGCGGGTGCTCTCAAAGATTTTGCCGGTGGTGAGGCACTTAAACTTGATTGTTGCACCTTCCAGCGGTGTGGTTCCATCCTGGGCATAGATGAACCCGATGACGTTTCCCTTCGGGCGCGCCAGAGCGTCGGCCGGCCTGGAAAAAGAGAGGAAAGCCAAGAGAAAAAAAGCCGCCCCTAGAAAAGCCCCTCTTTGAATTCTTTTAAACATAGGATCCTCCTTGCGCCAATATACTTTATTTGATTCTCGTGAGAAAAGACGGTATTTGGATATGGAAGGACCTCTTCGATTTCCGAGGGTCTTTGGGAGGTGGCAAATAGGGAATGTGACGATCTTCCAGGACGGCCTCTGGATTATCGACGACCAGGTGGCGCGCCTCGTCCTTGCCCACCGCGGCTTCGGCCCGCTTGACCGCTTCAGAAAGCCTGGGGGGGATGGAGTTTGGGTGGTGTCCGTCGCTGGCCAGAAAATGAATGAGGTTCCAGGTCAAAAATCGAACGGCTGCCTCGGCGGCCCGCCTCCCATACAGTCCGGTCAGGCTCCCGCCGTTGGCCTGGGCTAATGCGCCCATCTGGACAAGGTCATGAAGCAAACTCGGATTCTTGACAAACCCGTAGTTTCTCTCAGGATGGGCGATGATCGGAATGATCCCCTCGCTCATCAAGTCAAAAATGAGTTTTTTCACGCCGGGAAAAATATGGGCGGAAGGGAATTCAAGGAACATATAGCTGCTATTGTTGATGACAAGATGCCTGCGGTTCGTCCTGAGCTCCTCGACTAAGTTGTGGGAGATATGGACCTCTGCACCGGCCTTGATCTCGATCGGGATTCCATTTTTGCCAAGGGCATCGCAGAGGTCCCGGCGTCTCTCTTCGACGGACACGATATCTTCTATAGCTAAATTCCAGCGGAAAAGATGAGGCGTGGCCACCACCGTCACGATACCCTCGCCGGCCGCGATCCTGGCCATGTCCAGAGATTCCTCGAGGGACTTCGCCCCGTCATCGAGCCCGGGAAGGATATGACAGTGAAGGTCAATCATCTAAGCTAAACTCAGAAAAACTTCTCGGGCACGATGACAACGTCATTTTCCTGAAGCTGGATGTCTTTCTTTTTACCCTTTATGATGTCGTCGACGTTGACCTTAATTCGAGTCTCTTTTCCCGCCCCATCGATCCTCTTGATGGCAACACTCCCCTTGGAGGCCCTTTCTGTGAACCCGCCGGCCTGAGCGATAGCTCTTAGGAGAGTCGGGATGTTCGATCTCCTGACGGACAAGGCGCCCGGTTCTCTGACCTGGCCGGTGACATAAACCTGGATGATCTTATCCACCGGGATGCTTACGACATCATCCGCCTGGAGCGGGATATCGAGAGAGGCATCTCCTTTCAGGAGCAAATTTTCGACGGAGACTTTCAACGACGTTTTTTGGCCATCGGGAAGCTGCCGAATGACGATGATGTCATCTCCAGCCTCCGGAGTCAGGCCGCCGGCCTGAGAGATCAGCTTCAAGAGAGTCAGTCGGCCCATGAGTTCATACGGTCCGGGAGTTGTGATCGCTCCGATGAGGAACACCCGTCGGCTCTGGTGCTCCACGATGACGACGGTCACCTGAGGGTTCTCCAAGTACTTCTCCTGGAGAAGCTGGGTCAGTCTCTTTTCGAGCTCAAGCCGACTCAGCCCTTCGACTGAGATTTCGCCCAGGTAAGGAAGGCCGATCTTGCCCTCTTCAGATACCCGGTACTGTCTGTTCAACTCCTGAAACCCGATAACGGAAATCTCTAAAAGGTCCTTAGGCCCGATCTTGTATTCTGTAACAAATGGGTCCTGAGCGAAAGAGATCCGTGAAAACAGGAAGAGAATGAGGATCGGATAGAGGCCGATTCCAAGCAAGAGGTTTTTTCTCAATTTTGGCTCCTCAACATCTGTGAATTATCGGCATCAAGGCCGTCGCGATAGGCGATCCTAGTTAGAATAATGGGGCAATTCACCGACATGATTTGAAGCATGTTATCGCCTGCTCTCGTTTCTATTTTTAGCAAGATAATATTTTGCTCTAAATACTCTTCGAAGACAATATGCCCATTGAAGAAAACTGATATTAGGGGTTCGCCACTCCCCTTCTGGCCGGCAAAGTGAAGATCCAGTTCTATTTTTTTCCCCTCGAGGATAAACCTCTGAGCAAAGGGTTTCCCTTTGTCTATCCATGAACTTCCGGGTGAAATCTCTGCCGGCGAAATGACTTTCCCGATTGTTCTGTCTACCTCCTGCCTTTGTCCTTCTTGGCCCAGCCGCTCATAGTTCTGACGGAGCCGGAGCAGAGTCTCCAAGTTCGTCGGGTCGACGGCCAGGGCCTTTCGATAGATATCGCCGCCATCATACAGGAAGTCGATCTTCTGGTAAGAATCGCCGATGAGTTGAAGGATACGCACAAAATCGCTTTTCCCCTTCTGCGGGACGACGACAAAACTGTCCTCGATCTCCCCTCCGAGCTTGATGATGTCTCTGTATTTGGTCTGCTTATAGTCCAGCCAAAGCTCGAAAGCCAGCCGGCTCAAGTCATCAAACCCCTTGCTGAGCTCCTGGGAGAGGACTCCTCGCTGGCGCAGGTAGGCTTCCAGGTTAGAAACCTCTTTGGGCCTGTCTTCTAAGGACAGGAATTGAAGCAGATAACCTTCGATATCAGCCAATCCGGCGCGCTCTTCAGCACGGCACTTGGCGAGATTCAGCCAGGTTGACCGCAAAAGGCTGAGATATTCGCCGGTATTGATCAGGTCTTCGCGAAGAAGATTCTGATAAAATTGAATGCCCTTCAGACGATCCAGGACGGATTGAAAATGACCGTAGGCCGCCTGGACCTGAAAAGCAAACAGCTCAAGCTCTCCCGACCGAAAATCGCGCTTGGCCCTTTGAAATTCCAGGAACTCGGACCAGGACAAAAACTTTTGCCGCTCGCTTAGGGAAAGGGATTTCTCGCCGAGAAACCTGGCATACTGCCGATAAACCTGCGGGTCTGAGGGCAGGACTTTTTCCATGATCTCGTAATCCCCCGAATTCATCTCCCAGATATTCAGGAGCTGCGAGATCTGTTCAGGCGCTTTCTTAGCGGCTATTTTTCTCATGATGTCCAGCGTGAACTCTTGGTCTTCCGGAGAGAGCCGGGGCCATCTGGAGAGGAAGTATCTGGCGACTTGCCTATAGATCTGACTATCCTCTCCGGCTAGATACGAGGCCTTCTTGTATTCCTCATTAAACCCCGCCGCCTTTCCGGGAGCAAGGATGTCCAGTTGAAGAAGCGCCTGAGCAAGATAAATATGGCTGTAGGGAGAGGCGGGGTTGATCCTGATCGATTGCCTCAAATTCAGGACCGATTTTTCAATAAAAGATTGAGCCGAAGTGGTGTCACTCAAAGCGGCGACGCAGGAATCGAGGTAGGATTTCCCAAGTTCGTAAAAGACGAGGTCGTTCAAGGGACAAAATTGGATCGACCGCTCCAGGGACTTGATCCTTGTCTCTACATTCGATTCTTTTTTGGCTCGATAATAGAGGTGATTATTCCAGTAAACAAAAATATCCAGAATCGCTACGAAAACAGTGGCATAAATCAGGCCTATTTTTTTTAAGGGATTCATGGCTTTTCCGCGGGAGCCGCGCCGCGTTTATAAAATGCAAGAGCCATAGTCAAGGATAACACGACGGTAAACAGCACCAAATTGGCCGGGATATGGAGGTTGAAGTCGGTGATGCTGTGGATCAAAATGGCAATGAGAGAGACTATCCCGCCGAGAGCCAGGCCCTTGACTTCGGGATGGCGCCTGGTGCGCCAGATAACAAACGAGACAATACCCATAAAAAGAATCCCGCCCAGGAGAAGTGAGAACCCGACGAGGCCCAATTCTGACAAGTATTCGAGATAGTCGTTGTGGGCATGGACAAGGGCCAGGGGGCCGGCTTCCCCTTCCATGTTAGGATAAAGCGCACCGAACGTGCCCAAACCGGTCCCGAAAAGCGGATAATCGGAAAAAGTCCGCATCGTGTTCAGCCAATAGACCGGCCTTCCTTCAGACAAAATCCGGTCCAGAGAGAATCGCTGCAACATCGAATCGATGCCGATATAGAGGGAAATTAAGATGATGATGATAAAAGCGACCTGCAGAAAAGTCCGGATTCTTTTTCTCCTGAACACGGGGATTCCAAAATACATAGAGGTGAGACCGAAAAAAAGGATAAACATAAAGATAAGGATAAAGACGCCCGACCGGGACTTGGAGAAGACGATGGCTACGGCCATCAGGACGATGCCAAGGCCGGTGAGAAGGTTTGATGCCAGGCCCTTCTCTCCCAGACGAAGAAGTCGTTCTCGAAAAGTCAGATGAGAAACAGAAAACAGGTTGATTCGGGCAATGATGAGCCCCATGGCCAGGGGGATGATCATTTCAAGATAGCCGGACAGGTGATTGCGGTTGACGAACGTTCCGGTGACGGAATCTAGGTTATGGATTTTCTTGAAGAAGAGGATCCGCGGATTCCTGTTATAAAACTCGAACATTCCATAGAAGGCTTCGAAAATCCCGACGGCAACAAGAACAGAAAATATTCGGATAAACTGGCGGCGCTTCGTCACTGTTTTTAGAACAAGAAACCCCAGCAAGAAATAGGCCAGGAGTTCGAGCATCTTTTGAAAAGTAAAAGAGGGGATGAGAGAAAAGCTCATGAACTTGGTCCCGGAAAAATCAACGCAATAGCTTTTCTGAAAGTCATAGGCGCCGGGCGAAAAGAGGCGGAGCAAGAACTTGGGCAGAGGAATGAACTGGATAAAAACAAAGACAATAAACCACATAAAAAGATGCGAGGGCCACTTCAGCGCCGCTGTGAGGGAACCATCGTTCTGAGGCTTCTGCCTCCTCAAAACATATGCCATAAACATGACCAGGACGGCCAGCTGAATCGTCAAGATTGACCATTCATAGACGGAACCCGCAGGAAGAGGGCTGAAAATAAGAAGCCCCAAAAGCCCGTATTCTGTGATTTTGGCCAGAATTCCACCGCTGGCGGATGGACGGGTACGAGGCCCCCTACTCTTCTCCCCCGGGCCTCTCATAGTTATAGTATCGATCATGGTTTGAATAGTATCCTCCGTCCCGGCTCAGGTCCAAACCATTGACGACGACACCGATGATATTCGCTTTGGCCCGCCTGAGCTGTTCAACTGCGGCCAAGAACGGCCCTCGCCGTGTCTGACCACCCTGGATGACCAGCAGAGTGCCCTCGACGATAGACGAGATCACAACGGAGTCGATAACGGCCAGAACCGGAGGAGAATCCAGCAGGACGATATCGAAGACTTCGCTGACCTCAGCCAAGACGTCCTTCATTTTTTTTGAATTGAGGAGCTCGACCGGGTTGGGAGGTATCAACCCGCTGGAGATCAGCCAGACATTTTCAATGGACGTTTTATTGATGATGTCTTTAAGAGCGGCTTTTCCGGTCAGGTGTCCGGTCAACCCGGTGAGATTTCTCGTCCTAAAAATGCGATGGAGACGGGGTTTTCTCAAGTCGGCTTCAACCAAAAGCACTTTTTTCTGGAGTTGCGCGAATGAGGTGGCCAGGTTCACGACGGTTGCCGTTTTACCTTCTTGAGTCAAGGCGCTCGTGCAGACGATGCTCCTGGGCGGCTTCTCGGCATGGGAGAGAAGAATGGAGGTCCGGATCGTCCGGTAATCCTCTGACAGCGGCAGACCTGGATAGAGGTGGTTGATGAGTTCGATCTCCTTAACTTCCGGCAACGTGTGCTCCCCATATGGATTTTCCAGGTTGTCAGAATACCTCCGCTTATAGTAGGTTTTGTATCCTCTGTTTTTTTGCAGACCTTCAGGCGGGAGGAGAGGGATGACGCCCAGTGAGGGAAGACCGGTCAGTTTTTCCACTTCATCAGGCCCTTTGATCGTATCGTCTAGGTAGTCAAAAAGAAAACAAAGGCCGACTCCTCCGAAAATGCCGACCAGGAGAGCGATCAGAAGATTCAGTTTTCTTTTCGGAGAAACAGGTTTCTGAGGGTACTCGGCTGGGTCGATAATGCTGATATTGCTGGCGCTGAGGCCTTTGAGTTGAGCCGACAACTGGGCCTCACCCTGTCTCTCTAACAGAGTATTCAAGAGCTTCCTTCGGCTGTCCACTTCGCTCTTTATGCTGTTATAGAGGATAGCATTATTTTTCATCGTAGTGACGTCGGCTCGCTGTTTGTCTAGAGTGGCTTTAATTGAACTCTCCTTCTTGAGAGCCGCTCTATATCGTCCTTCTGCCGAATCCGCCGCCTTGTTGATTTCCTCCTTCAGGCTATCCAGTTTGGCCTTGATACGGCCCATTTCCGGGTGATCGGGCTTGAGCTGTTTTCCTTTTTCTTCGGACTCGGCCCTGACTCTCGTGTATTCGGTCTTGAGCTGCTGAATGGTGGGATCGCTGACATATTGAGAAACAGAATCCCCCTGGAAACTTCTGAGCGCGCGGTATTCCGACTCGGCGTTGATGCGTTCCAGCATGGCTTGATTATAAGCGTCATTCAAGTCCGCAAAGGTGCTCAAGGCCGTGTTTTCGGTCTCGCTCAGGAATGATATATCCCGTTCCTGACCATATCTCTGGAGTTCTCTCTCCCTGGCCCCGATTTCATTCTTGAGGTTGGCTATTGATTCAGTCAAGAAGTCCGAAGCCTGCCGAGTCGTCGAATAGCGCTTTTCGATCGAAAAATTGATGAATTCTTCGACCAGGGAATTGACGATTTCCATGGACAGAGCGGCTGAGGTCAAGGTCACGCTGACCTTGACCAGCTTGGTCTCCCTGATGGGCTTGACTTCTATTCTTTTGAGGAGCGAGTCGACGATTTCTGAATACGGATCCAAAGACATCGACAAACCGGACCGGGCCATATCTTGATTCTTGGGGGGATTGATCCATCTGAAAGTGATGATGTGTCCGAGTTCGGACAGGAGAGAGGTGCGCGGCTTTTGGCCGGCGCCAAATTCAGGCCGAACCGACAGGTTCAATTTTCTGGCCACTCTTTCAGCAAGTGCTTTGCTCGAAAAGAGCATGAGCTGCGTATTGTATGATCTCAAGTCCTGGACAACCCGGGGTTCATCACTGAACGTCTCCGCGACGCTGAGTATCCTGGAGGATTCTTGTTCTATCAACAGCGTCGCGGTGGATTTATAGAGAGGAGTTGTCAGAAAGGAAAAAACTCCGGTGAGCAGCATTATGGCCCCCGCAAACGTCAGGGCTATCCACTTCCTCCTGACAACGAGCCGCCAATAATCCATCACATCAATGTCTTTTGTCCTGTCTCGATTTTCCATAGATGACCCTTTTTTATGACTCGCTAAGAAAATTCATAGAATCGGTATTCATACTGTCTGATGACGATGCCCTTCTGTTTTCCGAATTCCGTCAACCGTTTGATTTTGTCCTTCCCGATCTTGGTCGTCGAAACGATGATTTCGGAAATATTGTTCTCCCGGAATATCTCAGCCAGGTCCTCGATCGAACCGAGGATCGGCAATCCCTGCATCTGCATGCCTTTTTTCTCTGGAGAATCATCCATAAAGCCCGCCGGAGAAAAGGCATAGTTTCCATTTTTCCTGATTTCTCGCAGGACGGTAGACCCTCTGTCGCCGGCTCCATAGATGAGGACTTTCTGGCCTCTCTGGGCGGCGCTTTTTCTGTAATAACTGATGAAAACATGATGAGAGATGCGAAGGCCGGCAACGCCTGTCAGGAGGAGATAGAAATCCAGGATAAAAAGGACTAGCCCCCCAAACGATTCAAGCCTGAAAATAAGAGCCAGGACAACCACCGAGATCAAGGAGGATAAGAAGGTCGCCTTGAGAACGGTCAGGGCATCTTCGAGGCGGGAATAGACCCACGATCTCTTGTACAAGTTGGAAAAATGGAAAACAACGATCTTGACCAGGAGCACAATCGGTAATGATCGAACAAACAACTCCCTGACCTGGCCGTCGAAGCCTCGGAACAAGAGCAGGAAGCTCAGATAAAAAGAAAACGAAATCATGCCCAGGTCAATAAACACCTGGAGAAGGCTTTTGTTGATAATCGGGTAGCTAAAAAGCGGGATAAGCAGCCCGTTCTCCAGGATTCTGAACTCATCGTATTTCAAACGTTTGATGCCGATGAAAAAGACGATGATTATGGCCGCCAGGGCGGCGGTCAAGTTCAGATCCTCTATCGCGACTACAAGAAAGGCCAGGATGGAAAGGGCGATACAAATCGTATAGAGCAGGATGACAGCCTTCCTCTGGGAATAACCGAACTTCAGAAGCCGGTGATGAAAATGGTCTTTATCCGCCCGGAAAATGGCGGGTTTGCTTACGGGGACCGTCCTGAAACGCCCGTTTCTTGTGGGATCATCGATGATCCGGATAGAGCGGAGGAATCTTCGGATCATGGACAGGAGCGTTTCCATGATCGGGAATCCAAGAGCCAGGATGGGGGCCAGAAGGCCGACCAGAGTCGGCCCCTTCGAGGACCCCTGGATCGAAATGATAGCGAGGATGAAGCCCAGCAATAGACTGCCTGAATCGCCCAAAAATATCTTGGCCGGATGGAAGTTATAGGGGAGGAATCCCAGAATGCTCCCGGCCAAGCACAGGGTGACAAAAACGATCCCGGCGTTGCCGTTGATATAGGCAATCAGCCCTATGGTCAGGCTGACGATGAACGATGTGCCGGCCGATAGGCCGTCCAGACCATCGATGAGGTTGAGAGCATTGGTTATCCCGACAAGCCATAGGATGGTAAAAGGTGCAGAAAAAATACCCAGCCGGACGATATCGCCGGTGAACGGATTGGTGATCGCCCCGATGCCAAAGCCAAAAAGGATCATGAGCACAGCCACGATGACTTGAAACAGAAACTTGACGGACGGCTGCAGATGAATCGCATCATCGACAAAACCCAAGGCCAGAATGATGGCCTGGCAAAGCAGCAGGGCCGCCCAGCGCGAAAGGAACGGATCACCGACCAAAGAAGGATTAAGAAAATGCCCCAGAATGACCGTGATATTGAAAGCGAAAAAGATGGAAATCCCGCCGAGAAGCGGCACGGGCCGTTGGTGTATATTTCTTTCTGAGGGGCGGTCGAAGATATTGGCCCACTTGGCGAAGATGCGGATGAGCGGTGTCAAGATCAGGCCCAGGACTGTCGAGATCAGAAAAAATGGCAAAAACTTCAACATCTCAAAAAGGCCGCCCTAAGAAATCTTCAAAGCCGGCTCGTGAGAATTTTGACGATTCGAGTGGATGCCTTTCCGTCCCAATATTTTGGGGCTTTTTTTTTCATCTTCTTTCTGGACATCACCTCGAGGGCCGTTTTCCTGATTATTTCCGGATCATGGCTGACGAGCCGATTCGTTCCCTCGGTCAGCGTTATCGGGCGTTCGGTGTTGGCGCGAAGAGTCAGACACGGGATTCCCAGGATGGTCGTTTCCTCCTGAATACCTCCGGAATCCGTGAGCACAAGGGCTGCTTTAGACATGAGCGCGAGGAAATCAAGATAGCCAAGCGGAGGGATCCCGAGGATACCCTGTTGAGGCTTTTCCCGGATATTCCTGGACAGATCGCTGACATAGCGGATCCTCTTATAAAGATGAAATCTCTTGAATTGCCGCGCGGCCCTGGGATGCATCGGAAAGATAATCGGAAGATGGGCGGAAAGTTCAGCCAGCGCGGATACGATCTGGCTGAGCACCTCCGGATCGTCGACGTTTGACGGCCGATGGAGGGTTAGCAACGCAAACTTGGCGACGGTACCGTTTTCAGCCAGGGCCAGCTTGTTAAGGATTTTCGAACGGCTGGCGGGCCCCCTGTATTTCTTCAGAGCGTCGATCATGACGTTCCCGACAAAATAGATTTTTTCTCGGGGAATTCCTTCCCCCACGAGGTTGTTGTTAGCGTCCCGGCAGGTCGTGAACAGAAATTCGGACAGATGATCGGTCACAATCCTGTTGAGCTCTTCCGGCATCGATCGGTCACGGCTCCGCAGGCCGGCCTCGACATGGGCGACCGGAATCCCGAGCTTGGCCGCGGTCAGAGCACAGGCTAAGGTCGAGTTGACATCTCCGACGACCACCACCAGGTCTGGATCTTGGCGCAAGCACACCTTTTCGAATTCAATCATGACCTTGCCGGTCTGGACGGCATGAGTTCCCGAGCCAATGCCAAGACAGGCCTGAGGCGCCGGTAGCTTCAGCTGGCGAAAGAAACTGTCGGACATCGCACTGTCATAATGCTGTCCGGTATGCACCAGAAAGAGGCGGATTCTTGATTTACCCTTGACCCGGCGGTTGTGCCTTTCCAAGGAATCCAGGAGTGGGGCAATCTTCATAAAATTGGGTCTTGCACCTGCAACGAGAACGATATTCGCCATGACCGGTCAAGAGGACGAAAGATACTCGGACAGGGCCCGAAAGGCCCAGGCCTGACTCCATCTCATGTAGGAGATCGTATTGGTGTAAAACCTGTTTTTCTGATAATAAAAATGGCCTTGTCTATCCTGCATTTTCTCGATCATCCAGCCTGCGATTTTCTGGCAAAGGCCGGCCTCGGCCCCGTAGTCTCTGAGCTGCAGCAAGGTGATAACGGCCTGGGCGGCGCCATGGATATCGAGCGGATAAGGGCGACCCGGGAAATATTTCGGTGCGCCGTTCTCCAAAAATAGGCTTCCCTGATAGAACTCCAGTCCGGCTCTGATGGAGTTTCGGAAGTCATGGTCGCCGGTACTCTCGGAATAGATTTTTAGGCTCTCGAGGATGAATCCCGTGTGAAAATTATCTATCCCAACCCCCCAACCTGTCTTATCTTCTGCATAGTCCCAGCTTCCATCATCGTGCTGGTGAGAGACCACAAATTGGGCTGATTGTTTCGCCATCACCCCGAGCCGGGAGTCTTTTGTCTTGGAATAGACAAGCCCGAGGAGAGATGAGGCAAGAGCCGTAGCATTGTTGACAAAATAGCGATCCAGGGGCGAATAAGAAAATCCAACAGAGTCCCTTTCTGTCAGCCGGTTGAGGTCGTTCAGAATGAAATCGCAGCAGCTGCGGCCGATCTCGAGAAATTCGCTCTCCCGGAGCACGTCATGGGCTTTCAGGAAGGCCCGTCCGATAAGACTTGTGTTCACTACTGTTGGAGTTCCCTTCGGCAAGAAGAACGCTCGACTCTGCCAGTCAAAATTATAGCCCCAGCATTGGCCCCGGTAGCCGGGAGAAACATGGTCTCTCAACCAGGCGGCGAATTCTCGGATGATAGTGAGATATTGAGGATCGCCGGTTTTTTCATAAAGGTTGAGAAGGCCGTGCAGGAATAGGCCAATACCCTTGGGGTTGCGTTCTTTGGGCACCCCCAAAACAGGGCGCAGGTTGACGGGACACTTCTTGTTCAACTGGAGAAACAGCAGCCGGAAAATCCGACGATTTCGAAGAAGTGGAATTTTCTGAAAAACTCTGCTGTTTAGCCCGTCGAACGGATCATAGCCGCTCCAATTCTGCCGGCTGCAGTAAGCCGTCAGTTTTTCCAGAGAAGACATGACAGATTCAGGCATGGAGGATAGACCGATAAACCGATTCCAGGTTCCCCGTCACGATCCCGGCTTCGAAATTCTCCTGCGCCATTTTCTTGTTGCTCCGCTGAATATTTCTCAAGAGCTCTCGATCTTCAATCAGCCTGTCGATGGCTTCATAAAAGTCTCGAGGATCGAGGCTGGATATAAGAAAGCCGTTCTGGTTAGGTTTGACAATGTCGGCGATGGCGCCGACGGGAGTGCTGATGATCGCCAGCCCCGCCCCCAAGGCCTCGAGGACAACCACCGGACAGCCCTCGTTATAAAAGGTAGGGAAAAGAAAAATATCGCTCTCCGCAAGATGTTTTTTTTTCATCATTCCCGAGATAAAACCGGGAGTCGAAATATACGCCTTGAGTCCATTCTCGAGAATGTAATGTCTCAGTCTCTGGGACTCCTCTCCATCTCCGGCCAAGACCATTTTGAAATCATGGCGTCCGCTCGCGGCCAGGAGCCGACCGACTTCAGCCGAAACAAAGACTCCCTTTTCCTTTAAAAAACGCGACATGAATAGGATCTGGACTTTCCCGTTTTTCCTATCCTCCAACTCGCTTTGTTTATCGGAATCTTCATCTTGTTCGTACATCGTTGTGGTTATTTTTATTTTTTCCGGTTTTAAGCCCAATTGAATAAGCTGTTCTCGGAAGGTTCCGCACAGGACAAAAATAAGGGCGGGTTTATTATAGATCCGGGCAAAAGCTTCTCTCCAGAGCGGATTTTTCCTTATTCTCTCCGCCAGACGATAGTCCCAGCCGTGAAAAAAGACGACAGTGCTTTTCGCCATGTGCAGGGCGTTCAAGAGAGCCAGATGGACGGATTCTCTGATTAAAGAATACCGAGTTAAAGAAGGGTTGATCTGGATGAGGTCGAATTTCTGAGTTCTCAACAGCACACGCAGCCGCCTGATATTCCGGATGAAAGCAATCAGCCTCGAGCCCAGGTTTTCTTTTCCCGGCTTGCTGCCAACGGCAAAATGGACCGTCTCAAAATCCGGACTCAGATGATTCATCAGCATCTTGCAGAAGTCCGAAACGCCGCCTTTTTTCTCCAGGGAGGGAGCGACCAGCAAAAAATGATATCGTTGATCGGTCAATTCAGGTCAGCGGACCCCAGAAGCTTCCGTCGCAACCTCGGCTCGGGACTGCCGTCTCAATATGACAATCGCGGCCAAGCAGAAAAAAAAGGCGGCCACGGCATCGTGATTAAAGAAAGAGCTGTAGGCTAAACTTGTGAGCAGCAGAATAAAGGAAAAAGCGACCATCCCCAAGGCGAACGAACACCAGTAGGGATCTTGTTCGGTCCGGAACAAAGAATAAGATTTTCTGAGAAGAACATAAAATAGGGAAAAATAGACAACCATACCAAGATAGCCCACTTGGATTCCCAGCCAACTCAAGCCGTTCCATCCGTATTCCACTCCAAACCTTGCCTTGATCGCTTCTTTCCGGTCGTATTCAGAAAACAGGGACTTGATGATGCTTCCCGGGCCGTATCCGAAGGCGAGTCCAACAAGACCTCTTTGTTCGAGGGTTTTATAAACCTCAACCGTTGCCGAGAGCCGGCCGATGGGATAACCGCCCGCCGAGACAGCCGTTTCGTAGTTTATGGCATAGTCGACGATATGCCTGAGATTGAACTCGCCCCAGACCCTTTTCTGCGGGTTCAAGGTGGGGATCAGACGGGCCACGGAATAGAGAGAAACCATGGCAATGGCCACAGCAAAAAGAAGGACGCCCGGCCTGAGTCGAATTCTTTTCCTCAGGGTCCACGTCAGGAAAATCAAGAGCACCGGAAGATAGAAGATGAAGGCCCGTTTCTCTCCGACGACGCTGAACCCGACAAAGGCTAGGATTCCCCAGATATATGCTCGCTTTTTTTTGTAGAGAAAATAGAAAGAATAGAAGAAGCCGATGGCGATCAAGGGAAATATCGTGGAGACTGCGTGAGAGCTCAAGCCGAGTGAAGCCTCGCCTTGGCCAAAAACCAGGAGCTTCACCACGGCGAGCGGGATCTGCACGAGAAAAATCAGGACGAGGACTTTGATGATCAACTTCATGCTCTCTTCATCAAGCTCGAGGTTTACGATCGCCAGGAACAATAGATAATACCTAAAAAGCAGCCTGAGCAGGAGAAGCGCAGGAATGACACCAGAAGAATTGGAGAGAAGGGAAAAAAGCGCCAGCAGAAGGAAAACGAGCACGGGCTGCAGCCCCGGCGCGACAAATTTTTTCTTGACGATAATTTTCTCGCCAAGAGACTTCAAGAATAACAAGGCGCTCATCAATTCCGGCAGCCACATGACTTGAAAGGGGAGAAAGGCCGACTCGACGGCCCAATCCGTAAACGCGATGATCAGCAAGATGAGGACTATGGGAAATACCCTCAGCTTGAGCACCAGTGCTCCCAGGATAATGGCCGCCGTAAAAAAGAAAAGATAAGAGTTTTTATAGACAATAGACAGGCTGATAAAAAGGCTCAGGACAAGAAGAACGGCCAATATCCAGGCCGGAAGAGCCTGGCGATTTTTTTGAGTCAGCGAATTTTCAAACACTTCGCTCTCGTTCCCCTCCAAGCAGGAACCCCTCGAGTTTCTCGGCCTGCTTTTCCCAGGAATAATGGTCTCCCACGAATTGCCTCGCCTTCTGGCCCAGCCTGGAAAATTCCTTCCTGGATCCCTCGGCTTCACCGATCGCCCGCGCGATGGCCTCCGGACTTGAAGCATCGGCCCAAAAAGCGAATTCCTGGCCCCCGACCGCATTGACGTGGGCGGGGATTCTGGTGACGATGACCGGGCGGCCGCAGGCCAAATATTCGAATAGCTTGAGCGGAGAACTGGTATTCCATCCCGGCCAATCCGGAAAAGGCAGGATCCCTGCATCGGCTTCTCGAATATACCTCGGGACTTCCTCATTAGGGACGGATGGATGAAAAGTCACCCGGCCTGTCAATCCCAATCTTGAAACCAGGCTTTTCATAGCCCTTGATCCGCTCCCCTCACCCAGGAACATCATTTCGACCCCGCGATCTCTGACCAAATTCAAGGCCCGGATCGCGTTATCCAATCCCCGGTTCTCGACAACATTGCCATGATAAATAAGACGGAATGCTTTTTCTGAGAATGATTTTGCATCCGGCCTGAATAAGCTTAAATCGACACCCGATGTCCAGACCTCCGAGTTGTGGAAAGGCAGATGGTACGTCCCCCGGCAGTATTCTCTTAACTCTTCTGTTATATACGACACCCCATCAAAGCGGCGAGCGGCGAGGGCCAAGCTCTGCCGGAAAAAATTCCGATCGATCAAGTTTTGGATTGCGCTGGGAGCAACAGGCAGAGTCCTGACGTCCAGGAAATTCCGATAATGGTATTTTCGTTTAAGCTGGACCGATCTTCTGGCTAATAAAAAGTTATGGGTATTCAATAGAACCCGGGTGGGCTGATGGAGAAGGATCAATCTCTCATAATGCCTGAGCTGGTTGAGATAAAACCCAAACCGCTTGAAGAATCTGAGTTTCGGGGATCTGATATATATGATTTTGTTTCTCAATTCTGGAAATTGCGGTTTCGTCAGCCTGTATTCCGTGACGAGAGAAACCGTGTGCCTCTGCTGGAGGCACTCGATGGTTTTCAACCAGGTTGTTCTGTCCAGAGCGCAATCAAACTGCTTATCGACAAACCAGAGGATTTTCATTCTATTTTTCATACTGTCGAATCTGGGCGGCCGAACCCCAGCGGCCCCTTATTCTGGACTTCTTTTGAGCGATATGCCTGCTGAAACCAGCGAATCCCCTTTTTCTGATGTTGTTAACCCGGAAGAGCATGTTTTCCACAAACTTGCCCTCTTTCCAGAGCCGGTCTTTTTCTTGCCTCAATTCCTGATAGGCCTCTTCCGCTTTTCCCCATCTGGGGTAATAGTAGATTTCTTCAAGAAAATAGGCCGTGTCCCTGTTCCTATCGACCCATCTGTCGACAAGCAGGTTGACGTCTTCATGAGGGTCAAACCGGAGATCGTAGAGTTCTTCCGATTTGTTCTTCTTGTTAAAAATATATTTGAAGTCGCCTTTCCGGATCATCAATTTCCTGTCTTCCTGGAGATAGTATTGGGTGTCCGAATAGATGAATTCGTTTTTCGTATACTTTTTATCGAGAATGATATCCTTGAGCTGGATATTGCTCAGGAGGTCATCGATGACCTTGCTGTTGAAGTGGTTCGGAGTGATCAAGGGGACTTTGATCGCACCCTCATAGGCATGAAACCCGTAGACGGGAATCCCGCGTTCGCAGTTCATGTGGCCGTGATCCCCGGTCAGATAGATTTGCTCCGAGGGAAAAAAGTCGAAGAGCATCCCGGTCAAACGATCAAGGAGGTCGATGTCCGACCCGTAACCGGTTCGTCCCTTGAAGACATGAGGGCAATGGAGCCAGATGAAAACCTCGCCTCTCCGATTTTTAAAAATTGTCTCAATTTTTGTGGTGATTAAATTTAGGGGATCAAACTGGGAATCTACCTCAATCGGGCCTCCCCCGAGGCCATGAGGACCCACCAATTGATAGATCCCCTCGAGGTTATGGAAATTGGTGGCCGCGGAAAAGACTCTTGATCTCTTGTGAGAGCCGCGAAACCATTTTCCTCCCCAGATGACATGAATCTCGTATCCCCTTTTTTCCAAAATATCCGATAGGGTCGGACATTGCGAGAACTTTTCGACCTCCCGGTAGGATTTCCTTCGCGTCTCGAAAGGATAAAGCCCGGTGAACATAGCCGTAAAAGCCATAGCCGAAGAAGGAGAGGCCGTATAAAAGTTTGTAAAAATGGTTCCCCGCCTGGCCAATTCGTCTATGTTCGGCGTCTGATAGAGCGTCCCCCCATAGCAGCTCAGATAATCGGGCCTCAAGACCTCTTTGGATAACAGCAGGATATCGGTCATCTCATTTGATCGACGATGAATCGCATCTTGCTCGCCCGTTCCAAGTCCTCGTCCGTGTCGATTTCCATCCAGGACAGGCCCGCGATGTCGATGCCTTTGAGTTCGATTCTCTGTGCGACTCTACTAAAAATTGAATAGCACCACTGGCTTTTATCGCCCTGGCCGATGATTTCATCGAGCTCCTGGAACAGGATATCCCGGCCTCTTTGGGAGAATTTCACCGGGCCCGGCGCAGAGGCGATCGCCTTTCGGGCGTCGAGCCTTTTATTCAACCCGATGACTCTATCCTTATTCAACCTCACCTTGAACATATCGTCTTCAAACTTTATCCTCGAGCTGTCAATCGCCATAGCATTCTCGGCCGGATGGTCGAGGAGTTTTTTCAGGATCGCTCCGTCAAAAATCAGGTCCCCATTGAGATAGATGAAGTCCTCGACCAGCCTATCCCTCGCCAGCCAGAGCGAATAGCTGCTGTTGGATTCCTTGTAAATGGCGTTTTCCACATAACCGACCGTATCCCCGAGTAAAACCTTGATCTTTTCTTTGAGATAGCCAACGACGATCACAATATCTTGAATCCCCTGGCTCCGGAGAATGTCCAGTTGATGCTGAAGGATTTTTTTCCCGTTGACTTCGATGAGACATTTGGGAACGGAACTTGAGATCGACCGAATTCTCCGGCCGAGTCCGGCCGCGAGTATAACCGCCTGCATGGTCTTATCTGAGTCTGATAAGGGCAACTATCGGCGATGCGTTGTCATGGCAGGCTACCGCCGTTAGAGTTTTCCGACAGTCATGACTCAATATTCTATTTATCGCAATCTGGCTCTGGAATTCTGACCCCGCATCAAAAATCCCCGACGAGTTTTTTGAGGAGATCGATGAGCATTCCGAATTCGGTCGCCTTGTAAAAAAAGTAATCGGCACCCGCATCAAGGCATCTCTTCCTGTACTGGAGATAGGGATAATTGGTAAAAACGATAACGATGGGCGGGGTCCCTTTTTTCTTCAGCGATTCCAGGGCGAGAATTCCATCCGCTTTCGGCATTCGGATATCGAGGATAACCGCATCCGGCTTGAGTTTTTCAATCGCTTCGAGAGCAGAATTGGCATCCACCGCTTGGCCGACGATTTCCACCCCTTCGATTTCAGAGATCATCTGAGACAAGGAGTCGCGGAGAACGTCGGAGTCGTCGGCGATGAACAGTCTCATGGCGCGAACCTGTTTTAGGGGGAGAAAACTCCTTTCCTCGGCGAATGAATCTTAGGAACGGAGTGATCGGAAGTAAATCAGACAAAGGATGATGCTGCTGTCAGCCTTTGTCCTACACTATTCGATCAGGTTGTGCTTGATGCCATAGAGAGTGAGCTGGGCGCTATTCCTCATGTCCATTTTTTTTAAAAGGCGCGACCTGTGGGTGCTGACGGTCTTGACACTCAGGGAGAGCAATCGCGATATTTCTTTGACGGTTTTCCCGGAGGCGATGAGACACAAGACCTGATATTCGCGGTCGGAGAGTGTTTCATGGAGCGGTTTGTCCCTTTTTGTCTCCCAGCTCACCGCGATTTTCTCGGCCAAAGACATCGTGATGTATTTTTTCCCCCTGGCGACTTCCCGAATCGCTCTGATGAGTTCGACCGAAGCGCTTTCTTTGGTCAGGTACCCGGATGCTCCGGCCCGGAGAGTCCGGACGGCGTATTGCTCTTCCGGGTACATGCTGAGTATGAGGACGGGAAGGTCGGGTTTCAGGCTCTTGATTTGCTTGAGGACGTCAAGCCCGCTGATCCCGGGCAGGGATATATCCAGGAGGATGATGTCGTAATTGTGAGACCTCACCTTCCTGAGTGTATCTTGCCCGTTGCTGGCTTCTCCGGATACGGCAATATCCGAAGTCTCGGCGAGAATCTGTTTCAGCCCTTCTCTGACGATCGTGTGGTCATCGGCGATCAGGATCTTAATCATGCCTTTTCAGTCCTTTGCCAGGGAGACTCACCGTCAAGGTGGTTCCCCTGTTCACTTCTCCGGAGATCAGGAGAGAGCCGCCGAAGGGAATCAGCCGCTCCCGCATGCCCATGATCCCCAAGGAATCAGCCGAGTCTATGGCCTTTTTGGATATCCCGACCCCATTATCAAAGATCTGAAGTTCCAGCAAGTCCGGTTTGTTTTTCAAGCTGACATTGATCCGCGTGGCTCTGGAATGCCGAACCGCATTCGTCAACGCCTCTTGAAAGACCCGGAAAATCGCGGTCGAAAGGTCGGGGCTGAGGTCGATGACTTCGGAGTCGAAATCCACCTCGCACTCGATGCCCGTCCTGTTCTGGAACTCCTGACACTGCCACTCGATGGCCGCGTTCAGGCCAAGATCATCGAGTAAGCCCGGCCTCAGCTCAGCCGAAATTTTTTGAACGGTCGTGATCGTCTTGTCAATCAAAGAGGTCATGGCTCGTGTCTTATCGATGAGAATCCTCTGGTCGGGAAGACTTTCGGGCAGTCGAGAAGTCAGCCAGGAGAGGTCCATCTTCAAGGCGGTCAGCGCCTGCCCGAGTTCATCGTGGATTTCGCGGGCGATGCGCTTGCTCTCTTCTTCGCGGACAGACTGAAGATGACGGGAGAGGTTTCGGAGCTGTTGGTAGGACCGGCCCAGTTCCTCTTCAATCTGCCGGCGCTCGCTGATATCCGTCAGAACAACGATGCTTCCTTTGAACACCCCGGTCTCATAGATGGGCGCCGGGGAGGCCAAGATCGTCGCCTCTCCCCTGTCCTTCCTTTTCCAGGGCAGCTCCCAAGGTTCAGGGCTGCCCTTTCCGCGCTTGACGATCTGTTTCTGGAAAACCTCAAGATTCTTCGGGCCGATGAACTCGGCCAGGGAATGGCCGATGACTTCATCAGAAGTATACCCCTGGGCTTCAAGAAATTTCTGGTTGATAAAAGAAATGATGCCTCGATCATCGACCATGGCCAGGCCCTCGATCATGTTCTCCACCAGCATTCGGTGCCGGTCCTCGCTAGTGCGCAGCGCCCGCTCGGTCCTGACCTGATCCGTTATGTCGGTGATGATGAGACCGATGCCCTCGCCGGCTTTAAAGGCTTTCGCAGTGACAATCCGGTCCCCCTTTTTGGAAACAACGGCTATGTTATTCTCTTGAAAAGGGATTCCCGTGTTCACAGTCCTTTTGAGTTTTTGACGATAGACGGCTTTCTTTTCTCCTGGGACGCTCAAGGCCAGGTCGAATATGTCCTTCTTTTTGAAGTCATCCCTTCTGATTCTCCAGCTTTTCATTCCCGTCTTGTTCATCTCGACGACATGGAAATCTGAATCGAGGAGACATAATGTGTCGGCAATAGGATTGATAAAGAGGCCCAATCTTTCATACTTGTCCTTGTCTCTTTTCTCCGAAGCATGTTTAAAGACCGTCAGTTCGACAACAATGTGGAGTTCCTTCTCGTCGATCGGCTTGAGAATATATCCATAAGGCTGGGTGACTTTGGCTGCTTCTACAGTCTTATCGTCAGAGTAGGCGGTGATATAAACGATCGGGACATCCAGGTGACGTCTCATCCGCCGGGCCGTCTCAATCCCATCCCACTCACCCTCCAGGATGATATCCATCAAAACCAAATCGGGAGGGGTTTTCTGCACTTCCTTGAGCGCGTCTTTTCCGTTGGAGACGATGGCCGTCACTTGATAGCCAAAACGGCCAAGACAGCTTTCGATATCCCGAGCCACAAGGCGTTCGTCTTCAACAACCAAAATCTTGACATTCGGCATCATTGGACTCGTCTAAATTCTCACGCAAATATGATTTTTTTTCAAGCCATCGACCGCGGAGCCTTCCTGACAAGAGCCGTCACGTCGGGAAGCAGCACCCGGATCAAAAATGTTTTTTGGCCATTTTTTCTTTAATAAGCGCCCAAGCGAATTTTGGCAGGGCCAACTGTCTTCTTATCCTTCTTGGCTCCCGAAAGAGCCTGTACAGCCATTCCAAGCCGGCTTGTTGCATCCATTTTGGCGCTCGGGAGATTTTCCCAACGAGGACATCAAAAGACCCGCCCACTCCCATACAGATTTTTACCTTGAGCTTGTTCCTGTACTTTTGAATCCATCTTTCCTGTTTCGGGCTTCCCAACCCGACAAATAAGATATCCACGCAAAGGGAGTTGATTTCCTGCACCAGAGCCTCATCCAGATATTCGGCCATATAGCCATGCCTATGACCGGCGAGGACCAGGTCGGGATATTGATGAGAAATAATCCTGGCCACTCTCTCGTTGACTTCCGGAGAACCTCCAAAGATAAAAATCTTCTTTTTCATCCTGTTCGCGGAGTCGAGAAGAGACGTCATGAGTTCAATCCCCGCGATCCTGATTGCCCGGGCGATCGTCTTCCCATAAATGATTTTCAGGCCGATGATGACACCGATTCCATCAGGGATGAGGAAATCCGCCTGTTTTAACGCCAATGACAAGTCCTGGTTTTTCCGGGAAAGCACTATTTTTTCGGGGTTTACGGCAAATATGGTCTGAGGAATGGGGCTGTGAATGCTTTCCTCTATTTTTGAAATGAACTCATCAGGATGCCAGAGGTCAACCGGTACGCCTAAAAGGCTTTTCCTCTGACCGCTCATCTGAAACCCGAGGTGTTAAACAAGGTAACCCTGACGTTTCAGGACAGAATAACAGATGACTGATTCCAGGAGGCTTCCCAAAAACTGGACAACCAATGTCGAATAGGCTATCCCAATCAACCCAAATTTGAGAAAGAAGATATAGTTCAGCAGAACGTTCAAGACGGCCATGACCGAGGAGATCATCAAAAGGTACTTTTCATTGTGAGTCGCCTGGGCAGCCGTCGTAAACGGCATGCTCGTCCAGGCGAAGGCCAGATAGAAGAGCAGGACTTTGAGAATATATCCTGACGCCTGATATTCGGAGCCAAAAACGAGAGAAACGACGTCCTCGATCACGAAAGATAACACGAAGGAGGCCAGAAAAATCCCAATAAAAAAGAGCCCGGAGATACGAATCAGCCGCTCTCCCCTGACTCTGGCTTTTTCTGAGTGGAAATACTTTATAAAAATGGGAAAAAACGCCACGACGATCAAATTTTTCAGCACCACTCCCTGTTCGGCAATTCGAAAGGCCACTCCGTAAGTTCCGACATCCCCGGGGGTCCCCAGAAAGGAGACCATCAGCAGGTCGACTCGGGTCACCAGATAGGTCACAAAGCCCATCAAAGAAAAGACGAGCCCCGGCATCAATATCTTTTTATCAACCTGAATCCTGGAAAAAAGATGAAACCTGACAAATTTTCTGGATAACCGGTAATTCAACGCCAGTGTGACAAGATTAGCCAACAGGGATATCAAAAACAGAGCCATCAGGCCGAAACCGAGATACAGCGCGGCGATCGATAAACCGACGAAAAGAACTCGATTCACGATTCCAAAGAGGGAAATGTACTTCATATTCTCCGAGGCCTGGAAAATCGTGGCCAGAAATCCCTTCAGCCCCAGGTAGACGAGCTGAAAAGTGAAGAGCAGAATGTACAGTTTTGTCTGTTGGTCATAAGGCGCAAAGAAAGAGGAGACCCCGCACAAGATGATGGCTGCAGCGATGAGTGCATTCCTGATGCCGATGGTCTTTTGGAGCTGGAGATGCATTCTCTCCAGGTCTTTGGTACCCTCCCGCATGACGCTCTTGTTGAGGCCCTCCAGCAAAACGAGGTCAAACATCCCGACAAAGGTGCTGACCGTGACGTAAACGCCGTAGTTTTTCGCGCCGAGAAGTCTGGCGATATAGATAAACCCTAAGATATTGATGAATTCAGCAGCAAAACTCCCAATAGTGAGATAGGAAAAATTCTTGATACCCCTCAAGGGAATCAACCTGATTTCGCGGATAACCCGATCTTTGAGGCCGGCAATGGACATCTGTGGTCTCTTGAAACCTGGAATCTTCTTCTAAAAGCCCAGTTTTTTTTCGACCAACCTTACAGCCTTTTGGTCAGCGGGCTGCCGGAGCCTTTCCAGAGCTTCGGACCGCTGGAGATATCCCTCTCTTACCAACGTGGCCAACTCAAAAGCGTAAGGATTATACCCATAGGAATTCTCGTGGATAATATTGGCGAAAGAATTGAGAAGACAGTTAGTGGAGTTTGCGTCCAGGCCGACAGGGTCTTTCCAGCCCAACTTAGCGATTCTAACCTTGATTGCCTTTTCGTTGTAATCGAGAAAGGCAAGAGGGCTGATATTATAAGGAAAGCGTCCGGCATCCTGGAGTTGTTCTTCCTCTAAAAAATAGGGCGCCATGGCATTCCCGACGATCGCCCGCAGCGGGCCGAGGCCGGCCACCTGCATCGCTTTTATTATCTCGGGATTGGTCTTCAGCACGGAGGCGGAAAGGGGAAGCTGACCCGGCGACCATCCGAAGACAAGGAAGGGGATCCGTTTTCCCAGGGCGAGCCGGAGGGCGCTGAACCTGACGATCGCCATACATGACGTGCAGATTGTGCTGGCCCGCATCAGGACGGTCCGGGGGTAGATATTTCTCTCCGCCCCTTCCCTGAAAATCTTTCGCAGCATCTGGAAATCGGGCTTCAGCCAGAGATGGTCCACACCGAGTTTTTCACAGACTGACCTGATGTTCCGGTAGGTTTGCTCGGGGACAAACCCGTTGTCCACGGAGAAGGCAAGAGTGTTCAAACCAAAATCCTCTTTGAGCAGAGAAAGAGTATAGGTGCTGTCCTTTCCCCCGCTGTAGCTGAGAAGAACATCGTGGGCACTCTTCCCCTTGTGCTCTGGCAGCAGCTTTTCAAACTTTTCCCTGTACTTCTTCTTTCTCCTCTCCAGGTCATTACTATTCTTCAAACTGAGACAGAAATTGCAGATCCCATTGTCATTGAACTTAACGCCCGGAAATGATTCAGGCAGAACACAATTCGCACATATTTTCAGGGCCGATCGTTCCCTTTTCTGGAGCGTCCTCATTTTCTTAAAGGAGCGATGGAGGCATTCGCCGGAGAGGCCGGGTGGCCAGAAACTTGGCCTGAAAATCCCGAAAAGCTCTGACCACCTGGTCTTCCTGAAGGCCCAGAGCGGCGCACACCTCCTCTGGTGTCACCTTATGCTCCCAGGCATAAAGAAGCAAGTCCAGGACCTCATAGGGTATCCGGAAATAGAAATCTTCATCGCTCGTCTCGAGGCTGAAAGTGTCGGGACTCGGCTGCCGTTCGATGATTTCTTTGATAACTCCAAGATGACGCGCCAGTTGGTAAACCTGCATTTTATAAAGATGGGCGATCGGCTCTATATCCACGCCGCCGTCTCCGTACTTGACAAAATAACCCTGGATAAACTCGCTTCGGTTCGTGGTCCCGCAGACAAGGTAACCCATCTTTTCTGCATAGCAATAAAGATACAGCATCCGCGTCCTTTGCTTTGTATTCGTCGCGGCGGTAATCCCGTGCAGCGCTTCCTTGTTCAGGCGGGCCGATTTTCTATGGCCCCGCTCATTCTCCACCGTCAAAGTAAAGACGTTGAGTGCGTCTTTAGCCAAAAGATCGGGAGGCAGGCTCAGCTTGAGTTTGAAAGAGAGGTCGAACTCGGGGAAGACTTTCTTGATGATTTCATCCCTTCTGGTGTACGTACCTATCGCCTCGAGCGTCGGGCTGATGTCGATGACTTCGGCTCTGAGTCCGAGTCTTTCGGATTGCCTGATGGCATATTCCCTACTGACAGGGTTTGACTCCCTTTCGGGGAGGATTAAGCCAAAGACCTTCTCCCGGCCGAGGGCTCTGATGCACAGCTCTGTGCTCAGGGCTGAATCGACGCCCCCGCTGAGGCCAACGACTGCCCCTTCCCTCCTCATGGCCAGCGCCTGCTGTCGGATGAAATTGGTGATCCGCTCCGTCTCCTTGCGGCAGTCAATCTCCAGGCTCTTTTTGCGGAACTTCATTTCAGCCCTTTTTTATCTATCTTGCCGTGGGCCGACTTCGGCAGGCTTTGGCGAAACTCGATATACTTGGGCACCATGAAATTTTCCAGACGGGAAGCGCAGTGTTTTAAGATATCCTCAGCGGTCGCCGCAGAACCCTTTTTCAGGACAACAAACGCTTTGACCGCCTGACCCAGGATTTTGTGGTCCACCCCTACGACGGCCGCCTCTGCGATATCGTCCATTTCGTGCAGGGCGTTCTCCACTTCCCTCGGGCTTACCCGGCCGGCGCCAACTTTGATCAGGTCATCTTGCCGGGAGACAAAATACAAAAACCCCTCTTTGTCCAGCTTGAAAAGATCTCCGGTATACAAGACTTTCTCGTAGGACAAAGGACTCGGCTTCAGGGATTTTTCTGTCTCCTCAGGAAGATTCCAGTATCCTTTCATCACGTGCGATCCCCGGACCACGAGCTCTCCAACGATTCCCGGCCTGTCGATCTTTTTCCCCTCCTCGTCGACGATAAAGGCCTCCGTATTCGGTATCGCTTTGCCCACGGATAGCGGGCGCCTGTCGATTTCCTCCGGGAAAAGGTAGGAGACCCGTTTGCATTCCGTCAGGCCGTACATGGAATAAATTTTCGCCCGCGGGAACAGGTTTCGCAGCCGGTCAATGTAGACAGAAGGAAGGGCCTGGCCTGTACTAGTGATATATCTTAGGTTCGAGAAATCGAGCTCCTTCAGGTTTTTCAAGGTGAATAGAACAGCCGCCATGGCCGGGACGATGGGGAATCCCGTTACTTTTTCCTTGATCATCAAGTCGATGGTCCGGTACGGGAAGAGAAACGATTTTTCTAAAATCACTGTTCCGCCAAACCGGAAAGCCATCAAGACCTGGTAGAGGCCATAATCAAAAGACAGCGGCAGAACGTTCATGATTATGTCATCGGGAGTGTTTTCCAGGTATCGGATGATGGATTCGGCTGCTGTGACCATGTTGAGATGGGTCAGCATGACTCCTTTCGGGATGCCCGTTGAGCCAGATGTATAGATCAGGCTCGCCAGATCAATATCGATACAGGATAAGGGCGGTCGATGCGGAGGGAAGGATCTCATCAACTCATGATAGGAGACCAGTCGAGAACCTCGATATGAGGAACGATCAACCGGGCCTTGTTCAAGATCGGAAATGATGATCAAATTGAGGTGGGGAGACACCGGCGGCATGGAGGCGATGTCTTTAAAATGACCGGCATCCGTGACCAAGCATCTCACCTGGCAATCGTTCAAAATATAGGCCAATTTTTTGGACTTGACCTGAGGGTTGATGCCCACAAAGACACACCCGGCTTTGAGGGCGCCGACTATCGAGACTACGGACTCCGGACACGGTTCGAGGAAGACGGCGACGCGGTCTTGCTTGTTCAGCCCCGCGTCAAGCAGGCAGTGGGCCAGCCGATTGGCGGAAGCTTCCAGGTCGCTGAAAGTGAACCGGCCGCCTTCGCAGACAAGAGCGCTTTTATCTGGAAATTTCTCGGCGCTTTGCTCGAGAAATTCATGGACCAGCATTATCGAGTTTCCTGCCGATGAAGTTTGTGAGCTTGACTAGTGAATCTAAGTTATCCGGGACCACCTCTTCATCTTCCACCCCGATCTCGAATTTCTCCTCGATAAATTCTAATAGCTCAAGGATTCCGGTCGAATCGATGATTCCTTTTTTCAGGAAGGAATCCGTATCCAGAAATGAATCGAACGAAGTGAACGGAAGAAAGCGCTCCGTTATGAATCTTCTCAATTCTTTTTCTATCTCCCTTTTTCCATCCGGGCCCTGTTTTGGCATTGCCTTCATTTCTCGCCGTAATGAATACAATATCTCTACCCCGGGAAACAAAGTCAATCCCCTTTCAAGATGATTTGCAGGATGATAAAATATCGGTGTCTTAGGCCCGGCGATATGAAAAAAAAGAAAATACTCTACATTAATAAACAATATCGAGCTTATGATTTCCTAAAATATCAAACATTAATAGAATTTTTTGACCTGACCGTCATCTGGATATGTCCGTTCAGAGGCTCCGATCCATTGCCCGATAGTCTTAGAAACAATTTGAGATTCAGACTTCTCAACTTCAAGGGAAACAGGCTGAGACCTTATCACTTTTATTCCAGTTTAAAGCTATTCATGATGATACTCGGAGCGGGCCAAAATGTCGACTTGATTATCAGCTCGACTTCGGACGCGTGGCACTCCAAGATCGCCTTTTTGGCCGGTCGACTATTGAAGAAGCCGACGGCTTTTAGAAAAGAAGTCTGGATTGGAAATGGAAGTTTGAGGAAAAAAGTCCTCGATTTCATGACTCTTTTTATCGAGAAAAATTCGAACGCCGTATTCTACGACGGCAAAAAGCAAAGAGAATTTCTCCTGGCCAATAAATTGAGCTCAGACAGGCTATTCCCGTTCCCCCGATTGATAAAAGACCTGAAAAAAGAACAACTCGATATGACATTCATTAAAGATGCAGAGGCCATATATAAATCCCGGTTAAAATACCTCTATTTGGGCAGGATCATTCCGCAGAAGGGACTCGATTTGCTGATCAGCGTCTTCCTGCGTCTGCAAAAGGACTATCAGGGTATCCTTCTTTTTGTGGCCGGCGGGCCTGCTCACCAGGGCTATTTCAAATATACTTCTCCTCGCTATTACGAATATTGCAGGAATCTGGCCAAAGACTCTAAGGACATATTCTTTTGGGAGGAAGTCCCCCCCGCGGCAGTCCACAATTATTATTATTTAGCGGATGTATTCGTTCACCCGCATAAGAAGTTTCTAGATGGGAATAAGGTTGTGTATGAAGGCTGGGGAAACGTGGTCGTCGAGGCAGCCGCTATGGAATTGCCCTTGATTGTCTCGGACAGAGTGCCGAGCGCCTTTGAATTGATCGAAAATAACAGAAATGGAATGATCTTGGATTCTGATGACCTGGAATTAAATCTGTACAACGCCATGAAGTTTTTTCTGGAAAACAGGGAAAAGGTTGGCGAGTTTGGCAAGAAATCAAGAGAAATGTACGAAAAATTCAATAATCCCGAGAAGTTGGTCAACTCCATCCGGGCGGCCTTCCTTAAATGAAGTTCGGACTTGACATCCAACACGTCACGCTTTATTATCTTTGCCGATGATGAGAGGGCCAATTGGCGCAATAACGCTCATTCAGCCGCCGCAGCCGACCAGCAAATTCTCATCTCACTTGTTTTAATTGCTGGCGTTTTCTTAGCTTAGTAACGGGCAGTTGCAATGAAGTGTCTTCAATGCCTCCTCGATATCCCTCCAGATAGTACTTTCTGTAATAGATGTGGGTCGATTGTGACTTCTGATAAGCAAGGCATGAGTTCGTCCACCCAGACTCTTGGCGTTGAAATCAAAGAGCTGCCCATAGAGAGCTTGTTTGCAGGCAGGTATAGAATAATACAGAAAATCGGCACAGGGGGGATGGGGGTTGTCTATACGGCTGAGGACACTAAACTCAAACGGAATGTGGCACTGAAGCTTATCCGGCCAGAATTCACGGTTGATAGAGAGGCAAGAAACCGTTTTATGCTCGAGGCGCAAGTCGCAGCGTCTCTCGACCATCCCAATATCTGCACTGTTTTTGAAATATCCCAAGCCGAAGGTCAAGATTTCATTACCATGGCTTTGATAGATGGCCAAAGCTTGGATAAGAAGATCGAGTCGGGTGCTCTTGAACCCGAGGAGGCCATTGATGTTGGGATTCAGGTTGCAGACGGTTTGAATGAGGCTCAAGAAAAGGGGATTATCCATCGGGATATAAAAAGCGCAAATATCATGCTGACAAGAAAAGGCCAAGCAAAAATCATGGATTTTGGCCTTGCCAAATTAACAGAAGGTCCAGGCGTCACCAAGACGACAAAGATCGTTGGAACAGTCGCCTATATGTCACCCGAGCAGGCTAAAGGCGAACGCGTGGACTCTCGTTCCGATATCTGGTCATTGGGAGTTGTGATCTACGAAATGCTGACCGGGCAGCCGCCCTTTAAAAAAGAATCGGGAGCAGGGGTTTTGTACGGTATTATCAATGAAAATCCAAAGTCTGTCCGGCATCACTCTCATGACATTCCTGTGAGACTTGGCAACATCGTAGACAAGTGTCTAGAGAAGAATCCGGCCCAGCGATATCAGACAGCGGCCGATCTGGCCAGAGACCTAAAATCCGCAAAACAGGACCTGATTGCAGGAAAGAGAATTTGGAGAATTCCCTTTCTTACCTACCGTCTTTGGAAGCGGCTTCGCAAAATGGCCATCCCCGCGGCCATCGTAGCGCTGATCTCCCTGCTGCTTTTGTTTCTACCATCGACAAAACTGATGATTAAGAACTGGGTTGCTTTCAAGAAAGCTCGTCCCGAAGCAATTAGCGCCCCGATATCTCCTGTACTACTGACTTCGGAGCCTCCCATGGTCAGGGATGTCGCCGAAGGCGAAGAGACCGCCAGGATCAGTAAAGGAGCTAATGATAAAACAGCGCCCGGGCAAACGGGGCAGATTTATTATACCAAACATACGGGCAGTGAAGAAACAAAAGAGTCTGTCGCGCAATTTATTGTCAAAGAAGTCATGCCCGAGGAGTCGAGGATTGAAATTGCCGAACAAAAGGAGGCAGTCAAACCGGGTTATCTCATTGAATTTGATCATAACCCCAGAGGTGCTTTGTTCGTTGACACAGATCCCGACCGCGCCGCCCTTTATCTGGATGACCAGTACAAGGGAATGACAGACGCCAGACTTATGCTCAACCCAGGAATCTACAGCCTGAAAATCAAGGCAAAAAACTATCAGGAAGTGACGGACATGATCAATATCGCGCCGGGCACGGTCATGAGAAAGCCCTACCGTTTATCGCCGCTACTTCCTCAATCGGGAACCCTGTTGATTGAATCTACTCCTTCAGGAGCCGAGGTTTTTCTCGGAATCGAAGATAAGCCAATCGGCAACACTCCGCTTGATAAGGTTATGACCCCAGGACACTATACAGGCAAAATCAGGATGCCAACCTATGAGGATATGCCCTTTGAGATCAATGTTAAGCCGGGCAAAATCGCTTATGAAAAATATAGTCTGGTTTCTAAAAATAGCACGTTGATCATCGATTCAACTCCTCAAGATGCGGAGGTATTTTTGGATGGCAGCGAAATTCCCGCTGGAAGAACTCGCTTCGTAAAAGAGCTCCCTCCCAAAGAATACAAAATAAAGATAAAGAAAGACGGATTTGTAGATCATCGGGAGACAATAATCATACAGCTCGCCGAAACTGTCGAGAGAAATTACCCGTTAACCCCGATGAAGCAGACTTCGTCGCCAAGGTATAACCTGGTCGTGTACACCGTGCCAACCGATGCCACCGTTTATATAAATGGCAAGTTAGAAGGGAAGAGTCCTCGCGAGGTCAGTCTTAATGAGCCTTACGTTATTCTGAAAGTGGAGAAAGACAACTACAGGCCTTTTGAGAAGGCCCTAACACTGACTGAATCGCCTCACGTGGAAAGCATCCCCCTAGAAAAAATCGGCGCAGGCGTTTTGGTGATCTCTGCTGACCCTCCGGCTGCGGTCGAGATTAATGGCAAACCGATTGAAGGGCGTGTGCCTCCCATCAAGACGATCGGGGTTCCTGCGGGAGAGAACTCTGTTACTTTCGTTCTTGATGAATATGGGGTTTATGAGAAAAAACTGACGGTTAAAGACGGGGATAAATTGCCTGTTAATTTTAAATTTGAACAGTGGATGCTCTCACAAAGAGGGTGGTATAGCGTGACTGCCTTTTCGCAGTCCTTGCCTGCGATTGGACTCGACATCGATGGCCGGCTGATCGGTGATGGAAAAGTTCCCCCGCGGAAGAAACGCTGGGTTGAAGAGGGCGAACACCATATAAAGTGTGCCCTAAACGATAAAACCTCCGAATACGCGGTTGTCGAAATCAACGACTTCATAAAGTCGGGCACAAAGAAGAAAATCAACTTCCTCGCGGAGAGGGAGGAAATTGCGGACCTAAAGAACACGGATCTCCCTGAAGAGTTATCGAAAAAAATAGAGAACGATTGGATTACCGTCAAATCAAACACGGCCTTAGAGGTCGACGTCGATGGGAAGTCTTATAGTGGATTGACTGCTCGATCCGGATTTCTTGAAGACTCGGTCAGAAGACACGAGTTGAAAATCAAGACCGGGAACCCTACCGTTGATCACTTGATAGAGATCAGCATTTTAAAAATCGGGATTAAAAGACTATATAAGATCAACATCACGCTAGGAATATTGAAGTGAAATAAAGGAGGTACATAATGGCGATCTTAGGAGGGGTTTTCCTTCGTCGTTGGATTTTTTTCTTGGGGCTTTTTCTAATAACCGTCGCGGCCATCGAAGCCGAGGACATAACTTTATACGCAGGGACTACATCAAGCAAGGCTAGATGCTTGGGAGTAAGTTTGGGCGGAGACGTATTTCCCTATCTCCAATGTCAAATCGATGTCTTAAAGTTTACCAAGAAAGACAGTTCTCTCTTCTCTGACATACCCGAAGAAAACAGAAGCGATTTTTTGGGGGCATCTCTTAATTTCGCGTTAAGACTCCCCATTTACTTGATCCCCCATCTGGATAGATTGCGGTTTATAGCGCCCTATGTTCTCGCGGGATATGGAGCGGGACTGGAAAATTTGAGCACAGCCTATTTTGATGTCCCCAACGCTGACGGAAAGACCGGATTCATCACAAAATTGCGGCAGTATCATTCTTATGGAGGCGGATTGATTGTGATGCTAACATCCAGGTTTGGTGTAAAATTTGATTATCGATCCATGAACATGCCTGGGCTCGTGAAGATGGGATACCCATCGAGGAAACTTAATCGATTTTCTTTCGGCATCTGTATAGGTTCCACTGACTAAGAAAATTGAGGTCAACTGACAAAGGAGGGATGAGATGAAGAGAGGAATAGTTTTCTTAGTTTTGCTTTTTGTCCTTGGGACTTTTTTACCATCTTTTTCTCAGATTCAGGAAAAACAGAAGGATACAAAACAGCTTCTGGAGAAGGGGATTGACCTTTACAGATCAGGAGAATATGAGGAGGCCATTAAGGTCTTTTCAGAGGTTCTCAAGCTTTCGGTGGACAAAAATGAGATTATCCGAACCTACGTATATTTTGGCTATACGTATTTCGCCATGAATGAACTTGATAAAGCCCTGGTACAGGTTTATGAGGCCATCAAGCAGTCACCCGAGATGACGCTCAAGGAAGAGGAATTCCCCGCCGATTTCATCAAGTTTTTTGATACAGCGAAAAATCAGGTTGTTGGGACGCTTTTTATAGAATCTACGCCGGACAGAGCCAGAGTCTGGATAGATAAAAAAGAGTTTGGCGCCACCCCGCTAAAAACTCAGCTGCCCGCTCAGAGATACCATCTCAGAGTTGTCAAGGGGGGATATTCGCCCCATGAAGAAACCATCGAAATTCGGAGTGACAGCATAATCCCTATTAAGATTGATCTCAATAAAAAAAAGAATTGGAAGAGTTTTGTGCTATCCTCTCTAATCTTTGGGGCCATAACTGTCCTGGCAAAGTCCATATAGAACTTCCCAAATTGAACCGGATCCGCTTGCCCCGCAGAATTGCGAATTAGATCGAGAAAACGTCAAGCGGCGTTGATAGCCAGCTTACGGCAGAAGTCGAGGAGATGGATCCTGCGGTGAGAGATCATGGCCTTCTCGAAGCAGGATATTATAGCAAAAAGCGGCGGCTCGAGGATCTCGTAGCAGCCCGAAATAAGGTTGCCGCAGGGAAGGTCCGATGGAGGGCCAACTAGGGTTTTCGCCGGAAGATCGGACGGACCAGGAGAAAGAGCCGTCCCGGGCCGAGAATCCCTTAAGTCTTTAAGGCGGTTGTTCGGGGGCTCTATGGTTCCGGTGCTACTTTATAGGGTTCTCCCTGATAGACTTGGCTCGGACCGCTTCGCTGGCTAGACGAGTTTTCATCCGCAATTTTACTTTATCTTATCGTTAGGGATGATAGATTGCAGCGCGAGCGAATGTCAAGTTGAACAAAGAACGCCGATTGGCGGACTCAGAAGGCCCGGGAAGGATAAAAACGCTGAAAATCCGATAGGCCTATTCTCCTTTTCATCGAGAGAATCACAAAAGATATTCACCGCTGACCTCGCCGGCCAACAAGAGCTCTTGATAGGCGAGCCGCTATTTTAGTTTTGACAAACAGATGTAAATGGAGTATGTATTTCGATTGATTTGGTTGCGGGGCTTATAAAAATGTTATCAGCGCATGAATATTTTCATCGCAGGCGAATATTCATTAGGACCGCTTGGGTTCTGGCATTCTTTTGTTTTTTGACTTTAGCCTCCTCTCCTGACCTCGAGGCGCAAGATTATCGGCCATTCCGCTCTGACCTGGAATCGATAAAAGAATTAGCGAACTGGACTCTCGGACCTTTCCGGATCGACCCAAGCCTTCAGTTCGAACTTTCCCATGATAGCAGCGTCTACGGCACCTATGGAACCCAGGAACCGGTTCCAGATTATATCGCCTCGGTAGCCCTGCCCTTCACCGTGTATCTGCCTTTTCATGACCGGCTGATACTTAGCTTGACTGACCGCCCTCAATATCTTTATTTTTTCGACCTGAAGGACGAACGCTCATTCAACAACAGCTATTCTCTGGAAGCCCGCCTGCTCCTTCTCAACAGGCTTGTTTTATCAGGAGCGTATGGATTTGACCGGTCAAAACATCGCTTCTCAAGCGAGATTGAGCGCCGGGTATTCCAGCAAATCGAGAGCTCGAGTGGCAGCCTTTTCCTCGAGACGGCAAGAGAAACGGCCATCGGAGTCATCGGTTCAAGCAGCCGATATAACTATGAGGACGCGCTGCTGCCAGGCGGGGTGACGCCTCTATCGGCAGCTCTAAACCGGAAAGAGGACAGCATTGGGCTGGAATTTTATCGTCAGGCTTTTATTAACGGTTCATTCTTTTTAAGTTTCGGTTTCACGGATTATACCTTCCTCAATCCTCAATCCAGCCATCGGGATTCATCTTCCTACCAGGCGAATGCCGGAATAAGGTTTCCTCTCCTGGGAAGAGCCCGGGGCCTCCTGTCTCTCGGCTATAAGAATTTAATCCCCAGGGGGCAGGATCGGAAACGGTATTCGGGGCCGGTCGGAAATACGAGCCTTGATTTCAGGTTCACGCGATTCAATCTTCGTTTTCAGTTGCTCCGGGACGCCCCATTCTCTTACTACATCGACAGCATTTTCTTTATCGAGAATAGACTCGGGGCCGGGTTGTCCTTTTATTTGACCCGCTTTCTGCGGCTTGATTATGATTTCTCTTACGGGCGAAGCGAATATCCCGAGACGGTGCTCATCCCATTGCCCGCCGGCTCGGAACAGGAAACCCAGAGAAAAGATACATACCGAAGTCATTCTGCAAGCGCCGTCTTCAGAGTCATTCGCAACATAGGAATCGGGATGAGAGCGAGTTATGTAGATAGAAGGTCGAATTATCTATACAATATGGACAGGTGGATTGCCGGGCTCTTTCTCATCTATGATTTTTAGCTGGAGTCCGCCATCCAAGCCAAATGCCGCCCCGGCGATATCGCTCAATTGATCGTCAAAGATTAGAGGGGAAAGAGCTTTTGACAAATCTGGGTGGGTGATCTATATTTAAGGATGAAGAAAGGGCTAAAGCCAAGGCCCAAATATAGATGATCAGCGATCACATGAGAATGCGGAGAGTTTTTCTGTCTGTTTCCTTGGTTTGCATAGTCTGCCTCGCCTTCACCTCTTTGGCGTCTCCACAGACCGATCCCTTCTACCTCAGACTCCTCAAAAAAGCCGAGAAATCATTCCTCGCCAAAAACTACGGGGATGCAGCCCGGGATTTTGAGATCGCTGCCTTCGGCCTCAATCAAGATACAATCCTCCAGGCAAAGGCCTATTTTTATATCGGCCTATCTTATTACTATCTAAAGGACGTAAAAAAGAGTGAAAGCTACTTGCGTCAGGGCATCGACCTCCTTGGAGACAGAAGCCTTGCTGTCCTCGAGATTCCTGACTCGGCCCTTCCGGACCTCGAGAAAATGCTGACCTTCTTCGATATTCAGCTTGCCCAACCCATTCAACCCACCGATTCGCCGCCCCCTCAAGAACAAGAAAAACAAGCAAAACCCCCCGAATCTCCCCCCGAAACAGGCCAAAAAAGCCAACAGCCTGCACAAAAGGAATCCGCCAAGGATGATCAAAAGGACCCTGGCAGTGCACCTCCCATCACTCTGGACAAGATCAAAGAAGGCGATATCATCGCTTTGGGTATGGTTGACACCTTGCCGGTGGCGACCCGACGCATCCCCGCCGTCTACCCCACTTCTGCCAGCGGATCAAGGATCACTGGGACCGTAACGGTCAACGCCTTGATCTCAGAAAAGGGCAGCGTGATCAAAACCGAAATCATCCAAGGGATAAAGGGAGCTGTTGGGTTCAACCAGGCCGCCGAGCAGGCCGTCCGCCGCTGGAAATTTGAGCCGGCCACCATCAACGGCATTAAAGTTAAAATCTGGATGCCGGTCAGCATTGTCTTCAAGAAACAGGAATAAATCGCCTCTTTCTTCTTGAGATCACAATGACGCAACTCGATAAGGCGCGCAAGGGACGCCTCACCAGGGCCATGAAGAAAGTGGCCGCTGATGAGGGCATTGCCCCAGAAACCTTACTTGGGCTCATCGCCTCCGGCAAGGTCGTCGTTCCATCTAATCCCAACCACTCCCCTGCCCAGCCTGCCGGCATCGGCCACTCCCTCCGTACCAAGGTTAACGTCAACATCGGGACATCGGCCGATTTCCCCCGCCTCGCCGACGAGCTTCGAAAAGTCGACATCGCCCTGAAGTACGAAGCCGACGCCATCATGGACCTGAGCACGGGCGGCGACCTCCGTCGCATCCGCCGCCGCATCCTCGCCCGCTCTCCCATACCCCTGGGCACCGTCCCGGTCTACCAGGCCGCTATCGAGGCTATCGACCGCCACCGGTCCATCGTCAAGATGACCGTCGACGACCTCTTCGCCGCCATCGAGTCCCAAGCCCAAGAGGGCGTCGATTTCATGACCGTACACTGCGGCCTCACCCAGAAGGCCATCGACCGCCTCAAAAAGCAAAAGCGGGTGGCCGACATCGTCTCCCGCGGGGGGGCTTTTCATTTCGCCTGGATGCTCCACCACGCTGCTGAAAACCCCCTCTACGCTAATTTTGACCGTCTCCTCGACATCGCCCGCCGCTACGATATCACCCTGAGCTTAGGCGATGGACTCCGCCCCGGCTCGATCATCGACGCCACTGACCGCCCCCAAATCGAGGAGCTCCTCACCCTGGGGGAGCTCGTCGAGCGCGCCTGGGACGCCGGGGTCCAGGTCATGGTCGA